>JAABUZ0100000185.1_pt1 | contig 164841 bp, 198 predicted proteins | sample 5562091 | NCBI WGS metagenome assembly JAABUZ01 (sample SAMN12813069, study PRJNA571459) | rock metagenome | isolation source: Antarctica rocks | place: Antarctica: Victoria Land, Linnaeus Terrace sud | collected 2015-12-21 | reverse complement strand
TCATCAATGAATCTTTGATGTCAGAACTATGTGAACGCTTTGATATTCAGTCAATATCACTGTCAAAATCAAAGTTGATTCAATTGTATAATGAAATTTCTGATTGAAAGTTGATTACATACACTCTGTATACATTGATCATGATACAAGAACACAAGAATGAAATGATGCTTCTATTGATAACTCGTCTAGATCAGCACAAGATAATCATTGAAAACTTTTGATTGAAAAGAAATCAAATTTTGATAGATTCTGCAAACGATCGATTAATATCATCATTAAAGATTCAAACATCGAAATCTGTTGTTTTGAAAGCAAGCAGTCAATCAGCATTTCACAGATCTGAGTCAAGCGAGATTTATGAAATGAAATGAAAGAACTTGAACTCGATTGTTACATCAACGATAATCTTGAAGAGACTCATGAATCAGAAATCAGTGAATAAATTCATTGAATCTGCTCTCATAGCAAAGCAAAGCATTCAAGTTGATCTCGATCAACTTCGATTCTTTCAATCAATTGAAGTAAAGAAGTTCATCAATATTGTCATGATCAAAGTTACTGTGTATCAAACTTTAGTCAAGAATAAGAAGATCAAGATCTTCACATTAATCATTAGTGAAATCAATAAAGCGCTTCAAGCTAGCTCAGTTGAAGATTCTGCGAAACTGAATGAAATGACATCAATCATGTCATTGAATGAACTGAAGAAAAAGCTTTCAATCGTCTATCACGACTTTCTGAATGTGTTTGACAGAGAGAAAACAACGCAGTTGTTCTTGCATTGATCATACGATCATAAAATTGAATTAGAAGATGAGAATCAATCTTCTAGAAGTCAATTGTATCTCATGTCGAGCTACAAGTTGCAGAAGATCAAGAAGTATCTAGAAGAAAACTTGAAGAAGAAGTTTATTACATTCAGCAAAGCTCTCTTCGCTTCGTCAATACTATTTGTCGAAAAGAAAGATAATAGTCTTTGCTTTTGCATGAACTATCAAAAACTGAATGCTTTGATCAAAAGAAATCGTTATTCAATATTCTTGATAGACGAAGTACTAACTCAAATTCAAGACAGTAAGTATCTGACTCAACTCAACATTGACATCACGTTCAATAAACTGCGCATGAGTTCAGAAAGCGAAGATTTAACTACTTTTGTTACTTTCTTCAATGTTTACAAGTATAGAGTAATGCTCTTTGAATTGATCAATGAACTCGCGTTCTTTCAACACTATATCAACGATGTATTGTTTGACTGTCTGCACAAGTTTTGTCAGACATACTTGAATGATATTCTCATTTATAGTAAGATCTTGAAAGAACATAGAACTCATGTGAAAGAAGTGCTAGACAAGCTTCGTGAAGCTGATCTGCAGATAGACATTGACAAGTGCAAATTCAAGATTCAGAAAATCTCGTTTCTTGAATTACTGATATTCATCAATGATCTACGAATGAATTCTCGAAAAGTAGATGTGATTCGAAGCTGAAAAGTGCTTCAATCGTTGACTCATGTGCAGATCTTCATTGACTTTTGCAATTTCTATTGACGATTCATGAAGAACTTCTCAAAGATCACTCAATCTATGATAAAGCTGACTTGAAAAGATCACTTCTTTGAATGAACAGAGATTTGTCAGATGATTTTTGAAGAACTAAAGCAATAAATGACAACAGCTCTCGTTCTGAAGCATTTCGACTTAATCAGAGAAGCTATTCTGAAAACTGACTTCTTGAATTATGTCAACGACGAAGTATTGTCTCAGTATGACGATGAAGACATTCTACATTCAATGATCTTCTATAGCAAGAACATGATTCTCGCAGAATGCAACTACGAAATCTATAACAAAGAACTGCTGATCATTATTTGCTGCTTGAAGCACTGATGCTCTGAATTGAAATGTACAGATATTTTGATCAAGATCTTCATCAATCATCTGAATTTGAAGTACTTCATGATCATCAAAGAACTGACTCGACGACAGACTAAATGAGCTGAGAAGTTATCTGAATATAACTTCAAGATCATATATCAGTCAGAAAAACAGAATCTGAAAGTCGACGCGCTGATCAGAATGTCAGACGTTAAGTCAATTGAGATAAACGATGATCGAAAGCTATATCAGCATCAGATGCTATTGTCAGAAAGCAAGTTTGAATTGCAGTCAATAAAAGATGATCAAGAAGATGATCAGAAATCTGACTTGAATCTTGCTCAGATCTTGCTCAGATCTGACTCAGAGTCGAAACAAGAATCGAAAGCTAATGAAGATTCGATCGAAGAAGTGATTTCTATTCAGAATCAGATTATAGTTGAAAATCAAATGAATCAACTATGTATCAATATTCAAGCAGTCGTGAAACAAAATAGAAGAACTTGTCAAGATATTGATCTAGACAATTGCAAAGTACTTGATGAAGTACTTTGAAAAGATGATAGACTATGAGTTTCTCAGTCAATGATCATTCGATTGATAAGAGAAGAATATGATCTTTTGATCAGTGAACATTCTGACATGAATTGAACGTTGAACTTGCTGAGACGATCATATTGCTGATCGAAGATGAGAACAATGATCAAGCGCTACATTCAAAACTGTTACGTTTGTCATAGATCAAAAGCATTGAGAGATCGAATCAATGAACTGCTGAAGTCATTGCTCATACTCAAGCAGTGATGACAGAACATATCATTAAACTTCATTATTGATCTATCAGAAAGTGATGAAAACAACGCGATTCTGACAGTCATAGATCGATTGTTTAAGAAACGACATTATATATTGTGTTGATCAGATGATGAAGAAATCTTCGCAGAATAAACAGTCAAGCTGCTGTTGATATGAGTCTTCAGAACTCATGAACTATCAAGATCAATAGTATTCGATCGTGATTCACAGTTCATATCAATTGTCTGAAAGTCTCTATGTCTGAGACTCAACATCAAGATGAAACTATTCACAGACTATCATTTGCAAATTGATGATCAAACAGAAAGAACGAATCAAAATGTGAAACGATATCTACGAAGCTATTGCTCATATATGCAAGATGATTGATTCACCTGATTATTTATGACTGAATTCATCAATAACAATGCTATTTCATCGTCAATTGAACAGTCAGCGTTCTTTCTGAATAAGAGCTTTCATTCTCGTATGAGCTTCGATTTGAATTCAACTGAATATGAGATCACTCGAACTAGAATTGAAGTGAGCAAAGCGAAGAATATATTCGAACACATGAAACGATCACTAGCATTGATCAAGCAAGCATTAGCAAGAGTCAGAGTCACAATGAAGAAACAAATTGACAAGCATCGAAAAGAAATGATCTACAGAACAGATGACATGATGTTTCTGAACTCAAGAAACATCATGATCTCAAAATCATCAAAGAAACTAGATGATAAAATGCTAGAACTCTTCAAGATTCTGATCGAGATTGAACATGCATATTGACTGAAACTGTCATCGACTATGAAGATTCATTCGAAGTTTGCATCAAATCTGCTGCGACTAGATTTGAAAAACGCTCTAGAAGAACAACGAAATGATTCGTCTGATTCTATAGTGATTGAAGACGAAGATGAATGAGAAGTGAAGAACATATTGAACTTCAGACACTACGAACGAGACAAGTGACTACAATATCGTGTCAATTGAAAAGAATACAACGTCGATCTACATTGATACAACGTTGATGAAAGTGAATTCGAAGATTGCTTGAAAGTCATCAATAACTTTCATGAACGTTATTCAAACAAGTCAAGATAGAAATTAACTCAAGAAAGATTGACTAAACTGCAGCAATGAGAACATTGCTAGATGAAGAGAAGAGATAATGTTACGAGCGTGCACTTCGAAATAGTCTAACATAGATCATGTTGAACTATCATAGACTAGTATAGGGCTGATGTTGACACGCTAGCGACGTAGCGTGTTTTCGTGAGTAAAACTCACGACGTGTTTCATCTTTCTTCTTCTTTAGCTTTGAACTTCTAGTTAGAATACACTCATATGATTCGCTCTATGCAAACTCATAACATCAACTATCTCTTCTACTTCTGAGTCAGTGAAATCATCAATTATCTGCTACATTTGCAAGACTTTCGATCATTTGTTCAAGAATTGCTCTCAGCTGAACAAGATTGACACTTCTGTATCTCATGCATTCATCTCTCGCCTACATGAGATCATCATTTCGAAGAATAAAGAGAATGAGAAAATGTCTTTCGAGAATAGCAAGACAAAAAACTAGAGACTTTCATCAAAGATGCGATGAAAGATGTGTTAATTTCTTCAACAATGAGCATGTCAGATGATTCTTTTGCTTCTGAATCTTTGACTATTGAATATGTACTTTCTAGCAATGAAATTAGTTACTCATTGAAGTCATTGATTGACATTGAAGCTGCTGACTATTCATTCATTGATGAAGTGATTGCACAGATTGTTTGTGATCAGTTGCAAATCGAGTCTCTGACTTTGATCAAAGCGAAGTCAATTCGAGAATTCGATGATCATTATGTTAAGAATCTCATTACTCATGTCATTTATTTGAATCTGACTGTTCAAGATCATACAATTGACACAGCTTCTATGTTGATCACTTGATTAAATCAACATCAAATGATTCTTGAAAAAACATGAATGAACAAAATCAATCTAGTAATAGATATGCGAATTGATTTTCTTTGATTTTCCAATTTCACTTCTAGTCAGAAATCGATTATTCTACTCTCAAGCAACAAGACAATCACGAAGCAGAAGAGTTTGACTTCTACTCATATACTGAAGAGATCTTTCACTACATCTCAACTCAGTCTGAAATCACTCTCTTTCAGTCAGTTCAATGAGAAGTCAGTTAAACTAATTGAACAGTTAAAATCGCGCGACGCGACTTTAACTAACATCAAAAATTCTAAGTCAACGTTCAGTCTGAAATCATTCTCTTTCAGTTCAATGAACATAGCAATGATAGAGACAGCGACATATAAAATGTTAGTCAAATGATCAGATGTCAAGATCTTTGCTGTTATCGTCTTGAAAATCGATCGACTCATAACTACAGTCGAAAATAAGTCTGAAAAAGTGAATCTGCATGAGCTCTCTTACGTCAAGACTCTTGAGAAGGTCAAAGTCAAGCTTTCTCTTGAGTATCATGACTATCTAGACGCGTTCGATCGAGCTATGATCGATCAGCTATCATCTCATCATTTCTACGGTCACAAAATTGAATTGATTGATGAAGAAACACTTTCTAGAAGCAGACTTTATCAGATGTTCGATCACAAACTTCAGAAGATAAAGAAATATCTGATCAATCATCTAAACAAAGAGTTCATTTTCTTCAGCTTCGCACTCTACGTCTCGCTCATCTTGTTCATTGAAAAGAAAGATGATAGTCTGCATTTCTACGTCGATTACAGAAAGCTCAATGCTTTGATCAAACGAGATTGCTACTCTTTGTCATTGATAGACGAGATTCTCATTCATATACAAGAAAGCAAGTATCTGACTTGATTAAACATCATTGTTGCGTTCAACAAACTACGCATGCATTCAGATAGCGAAGATTTGACTATCTTTATTATCTTCTTCAACTCATACAAATATCATGTAATGCTCTTCAAATTAATCAACGAATCTGCGTTCTATCAACACTATATGAACGACGTGTTGTTCAAGTATCTACATTAGTTTTGTCAGATCTATTTAGATGACATTATCATCTACAGCAAGATCTTGAAGAAACACAAGTGACATGTATGATTGATCTTGAATAGATTACAAGAAGCTGATCTACAGATAGACATCAACAAGTGCGAGTTTCATGTTCAGAAAACTATCTTTCTAAAACTCTTAATATCAATCAAAGAACTGAAGATGAACTCTCGAAAGATACAAGCAGTCGTTGAATGATCTACATTCAATAATCTCACTCAGATACAGTTCTTTATTGACTTCTGCAACTTCTATCGACGCTTTATCAAGAACTTTTCGAAGATTGTTCATCTCATGATTCAACTTACTCAAAAAAAGATCATATTTGAATGAAATGAGATTTGTCAGATGACATTCGATCATATGAAGAGACGTATAATCAAGACTTCTATACTACGTCACTTTGATCAAACTTGTGAGACTATTCTCGAAATCAACTCATTCAACTACGTCAACAATAAAGTTCTCTCTCAATATGATGACGAAGTAGTACTACATTCAATTGTCTTCTATAACAAGAACATGTCTTCTGCTGAATGCAACTACGAGATATATGATAAAGAACTTCTGATCATCATTTAAGCATTTGAACATTGATGACTTGAACTGAAGCTAACTGACATTTCTATCAAGATGTTCATCGATCATCAAGCGCTTATCTCATTGATGAAAGATAAAGAGCTGAGCAGACGTCAGATGCGCTGAGTTCAGAAGCTCACTGACTTCAACTTCAGAATAATGTATTGATCTGACAAACAGAACATCAAGATCGATGCATTAACTCGTCAAGCTGACGCTGTGCTCAGAGATTCAGAAGATGAGCGCATTCACTATCAATGAATCACTATTCTGACTTCAAATCGAATGAAAATTGCTGATCTAAAGAAGAACATCAGTGAATCAATCTATAAACAGATTCTTGAGACTAATGAGATCAACGAGAATTGTACGCTACTTCGCGAAGCAATAGCAAGAGATGAGACACAATATGAAGATATCAAATTAAAGAATTGTTGAATTTAGAATTAAATCTTGTATCATGATAGTCAGCTACGAGTTTCGTTCAACGAGCTTCTACAAATGAATCTGATTCGTGAGATGCATGATCAATCATCAGTCAATTATTCTGATATTCTTAAAACTGTGAAAGTCATAAAGCGAAACTACTATTGATCATTCATATGAAAAACGATAGATCAATATATTCGAAACTGCTATATCTGTCAACGTTCAAAGACATCTAGAAATAAATTAAATGACTTGCTTCAATCTTTATTGATATCTGAACAGCGATGACAAGACATAGTAATGAACTTTATTATTAATTTATTTGATTCAAGCGAGTACAATGTTATTCTGATGATCATCTGCAAATTATTAAAAGAAAAACATTATATTTCTTGCATCATTGATGATGAAGATATCACTGTCGAAAAGACAGCTGAAATGCTGATTCAATGAGTATATTGAACTTATGATCTATCAAGCTTCATAATATCTGATCGAGATTTGCAATTTATCTTTATACTATGAAAGTTTCTTTGCAAACGACTGAGCATTTCTCTTTGATTGTTCATCATTTATCATTCTCAAATCAATGATCAAAGCGAACAAGTCAATCAAAATGTTGAGCGATATCTTTGATTCTTCTGTTCATATATGCAGAATGATTGATCTAAGTGACTATTTATGATCAAGTTTGTTAACAATAACATTTTGTTCTTAATCATTTTCTTGATTCTCTTCTTTATGAACAAGAACTTTCATTCTCATATGAGTTGCAACTCTGACATCATCAAGTATGAAAGCACTCGCGAACACTTGCAGATTGATCAAGTCAAGAATATATTTGAACAAATAAACAAGACATTGATCTTCGCTTATGAAGCTCTGATCAAAACATGAAAACAAATGATGAATCAAGCTAATAAGCATAGAAAGAAGATTAATTATAAGATTGAATCAAGAATGTTTTTGAATGAATGAAACATTGTTACAGCGAGACTCTTCAAAAAATTGAATGACAAGATGCTCAACTCTTTTTAGATCATTGATTTTGTTAACTCATTCTATAAATTGAAACGACTTGAGACTATGCATATACATGATGTATTTCATTCAGAGCTTCTTTGTCTCGTCATTAATAATTCTCTGTCTGATCAGAAGAATGAATTCTCGAGATCAATAGTGATAAACGATGAAGATAAATGAAAAATTGACGATATATTAAACTCTTGATGATATCAAAGATTACTTTAATATCAAGTCAAATGAAAGAACTATGACAACGATCTCAACTGATATAATGCTGATGATGACAAATTTATGAACGCTCAAAAGATGATCAATGACTTTCATATCAAATATTCAAGAAAAGCGCACTAAGAAACAACATTCATGCAAACATGAATATTCAAGAAAAGAAAGTAATGTTATGATTTTAATCTTCATTTATTCTTTCTAACTCTGATCTGAGTTTCATTCTAATTGAGTCTAGTGAGCATTCAAGTTAGTAGTGATGTCATTGAAACTCTGCATCATATGTGTAAGACATCAATTCTTTCGAGTTTAGCACAGAGCTGAGAAACATACATATAAAGAATCGAGTTCTTTTCTGTAAATACTTTTCTTTATTAGCATTTATTTATTAGTTAAATGACACTCACATGACTTGCTTTATGCTGATCTTTAACAATCTTCTTTTCAGAAATTAAAGCTTTCATATCATATTCATAATTTCAGTTAAATTTTCAAGCTTACATTTAAAGCATTTTGTGACAAAAGTCAAAACATCAACTCATTAACTTGTATTCACGCTGATAGCTTTATGAACAGTATTAATATTTTTTCTTCTATCAGTAGTAAAAGTTCTATGTTCAAAAAGCATGCATTCAAACATATCAACAAAGTATTAAATGAATTGACATCATTGATCTTTGTTACTTCAAAGCTACTACTTTCAAAGAAAGTCATCAAAGCAATGTGACATGATCTGAGTTGTAAGAAAAATACAGATGATACATTGAAGATGATTTGACAGAACATTGCATTTTCTAAAGCATTGAGCACTTAAGCAGTAACTTAAGCTGCTCTGAAATATATCACAAATGAGTTTAACTTAGTATTGCAAAAATGAACATCGACATTCATAAATGACTTCAACATCAAAATACTTTTGATATATCAAGAAATCTTAAGATATCAACATGTCACAAAGAGAAAGAATTATCATCTTTCATCTCAAGACAGCTTTTTTGATAACGAGAAGAGCACAGTCTTTTCTCTAGTTTCAAAATGTTGACTCAATAATGTTATTTAAACATTTATCAAGATTAACATCAGATGAAATAAGATTTTGCTACTTACTTTATTATCTTCTTTTCAGAAGTTGAAGCTTTCACATTGTATTCATAATTTCAGTCAAATTTTCAAGCTCATGTTTAAAGTGTTTTGCAACAAAAGTCAAGATATTAATTCATTGACTTGTATTCATGCTGATAGCTTTATGAACAGTATCATTTCTTCTTCTATCAGCAGTAAAAGCTCTACGTTCAAAAAGCATGCACTTAAACATATTAATAAAGTATCAAATGAATTAACATTGTTTATCTTCATCACTTCAAAGCTACTTGATGCTTTTCATCATATTTTCAAGATGTTCATAATGCTATTAACAAAGTCAATGATGATAAGTAATTAAACATAAATCTGAGTAATGAAATGAATCAATGAATGTTGAATGAAGATTAATGAGTTCAAGCATTTTGAGAACAATTAAAGAAAATACTTAACATTGACATTGTGAATGAATTGAATCAAAGATTAAATTAAAGCGACAACGTTGCTTGAAAGTGCATTGCATGAAGTGCAATGAATTTAGAAAATTTTTTAAAATTTGAATTATTGATGTTCAAGACTTGACATTGACTTTGATCATAATTGATGTCAAGCTCATGTTTCTAACAAGATTAAGAATGATGACATTTCAAATGAAAGCTTTTTAAACATGTTCAACTTATTTTGCATCATGATTTTAACAGCTAAATAACATAAAATGAGATTCTTTGAAATCTTTATTATTTAGTGAATGCTTTCTCATCATGTTTCTCGATGAGTGCATTGAGAAAATCTTTGTTATTTAGTAAATGCTTTCTTAACATGTAACTCAACAAGTGCATTGAAAAAAAATCAGTCAAATTGATAAAGACTTCTCAACTACATTGTTAATAAAATTGATCACTGCTCTCAAAGCTGAGCATATGAAAGCAGATAAATTTTAAGACATCAACATTTTCAATCTCATTTACTAGATCAAATCTCAATCTTTTTCAATTATTTCTATCTCATATGAGTAATAATTTTCAAGACAGAAAATCATTAATTTTGATGAGAAAATTAAGCGAGAATCTGAGAGCAGAAAACTGAAAATCATTTTACTTTCTGAGTTGATTTTCTTCAAAATTTCAGGTCTTATTCGTTTCAGTCAACTGTATTCATGAACATAATATTAAACTCAACGACATTAAACTGCATTTTTAGAAAAATGTTGAACATTGAGATTTTAGAGAGTTTTGCTAGCGCGAATCAGTTTGAACATCAAAATTATCAATTTTCTTCGCTTGAATTGATTTATGCGCGCTGACTATCTCACATACTTTGAAAAACATAATTGTAGCTCTGAATTAGTTGAATTCAATGCTTTCAAAATAATTGAAAAATATTGAGATTTGACTCAGTAAATGAGATTGAGAAAATTCAATGTGCTAATTGATCGATTTCTTGCATGTCATCATCTTTTCTCACTTGAATCAACTCATGCACATTGACTACTTGACATACTTTGAGAAGCACAATTGTAGCTCTGAATTAGCTGAGTTAAATGCTTTCAAAATAATTAAAAAATATTGAGATTTGATCTAGTAAATAAGATTGAGAATGTTAATGCCTTGAGATCTATCTGTAGACTGATCGCGTCAAGTCAAGTCATCGAGATCGAGTCGAGTTTTCGACTCGTCAAGACTCACTTCGAGTCAGAATTTTGAAATCAAGTATTCGAGTCGAGTCAGAATTTTGATATCAAGTATTTGAGTCGAGTCATGATGTTGATATTGAATATTGATTCAAATTCTCGACTCGACTCGTCAAGATATGATTTACTACTACTAATATCTATCTGATAATGCAATAGAGTAATGCAATTGATTCAATGGCATCTTCATGACTTATGAGAATACTGACTACTACTGATAGAGATTTTCCCACGAGTATTGATCAGAACTCACGAGAATACTGATTACTATTGATACGTGTTTTTTCAGCTTAGTAATTACTATGTAGTCAAGCATAAGCTTTAATCAATTGCATTACTCTGTTGCATTATCAATAGTATATTATCAATAGTGCTCGAGAAATCTCTATCAGTAGTAATCAATATTTCATGAGCTCTGAAGATGTCAATCACTATCTATGAATCATGCTCGAGAAATCTCTATTAGTAGTAGTCAATATTTCATAAGCTCTGAAGATGTTGATCACTATCTATGAATCATGCTCGAGAAATCTCTAATAGTAATAGTCAGTATTCTCATGAATTTTGAAGATGCTGACTCTGCTCAAGAAACTTCTACTAGTAGTAATCAGTATTTCTTTTCATTGAATTCTGAATTTTCGATTGCTTGATGAGTCGAGTCGAGAACTTGAATTCTGACTCGACTCGAGATCAATATCGAGTCGAGTCACAAGATTGATATCGAGTATTCAAGTCGAGTCACGACATTGATATCGAGTACTCGAGCGAGTCAAAAAGTAGATATGAAAACTCGACTTGACGATCAGTCTATCTATCTGCTCTCATATGCTCAGCTCTGAGAGCAGTAATCAGTTCTATCAACAGTGTAGTTGAGAAGTCTCTATCAATTTGACTGCTCTTTTCCCAATGTGCTCATCGAGTTACATGTTGAGAAAGCATTCACTAAATAATAGAGATTTCAAAGAATCTCGTTCTATATTATTTAGCTGTTAGAACTATGATGCAAAATAAGTTGAACATGTTTAAAAAGTTTAGAAACATGAGCTTGACATTGATCACGATCAGAATCAATGTCAAGTCTATTTCATATCATTTTTCTCACTCAGATTGATTTATGCGCGCTGATTATCTCATCTACTTTGAAAGACATAGTTGTAATTCTGAGTTAGCTGAATTCATTGCTTTCAAAATAATTGAATAATGTTAAGATTTGACTCAGTAAATGAGATTGCGAAGATTCAATGCGCTGATTGATCGAATCTTCGTCTGTCATCATCTTTCTTCGCTTGAATCAACATATGCGCATTGACTATCTGACATACTTTGAGAGACATAATGATAACTCTTATTTAGCTGAATTCAACGCTTTCAAAATACTTGAAAAATATTGAGATTTGACTCAGAAATCGAGATTGAGAAGGTTCAATGCTCTGAGTGATCGATCGCTCATCTGATAGTAACTCTTTCTCGATTTGAATCAACATATGCGCGCTGATTACTCGATATACTTTGAAAGACATGATTGTAGCTCTGAATTAGCTGAATTCAATGATTCAGAAATAATTGAAAAAGATCAAGATTTGATCTAGTAAATGAGGTTGAAAAGATTCAATGCGCTGAATGATTGCTCACCTAGTAGTAATACTTTCTCGCTTGAATCAACATATGCGCGCTGACTATTTGACATACTTTGAAAGACATGTTTGTAGCTCTGAATTAACTGAATTCAATGCTTCAAAAATAATTGAATAATATCGAGATTTGACTCGATAATCGAGATTGAAGAGATTCACTGCGCTGAATGATTGAGTCACTCGATAGCAATTCTTTCTTCGCTCGAATCAACATATGCACATTGACTACTCGACATACTTTGAAAAGCATAATTGTAGCTCTGAATTAGCTGAATTCAATGCTTCAAAAATAATTGATAAAAGTAAAAGAAGAAATTTTCATTCATAAGAATGAAGTCTCTTCATTTATCAATGATCATTACAGAATTTGAATCAACAATCTATTATTTCTATATGAAATTACAGACTCTATCATTGAGCTAAACAATCTTCTCAAGTTGAATATTATTAAACATTATATTTCGTTTCTTAAATCATTAATTCTACAGAAATATCACAAATCTGACTGCGTAGTAATTCTTTCTTCGCTCGAATCAACATATGCACATTGATTACTCAACATACTTTGAAAGAGTTAACTGTAGCTCTGATTTAGCTGAATTCGATGCTTTCAACATAATTGAAAAATATTGAGGTTTGATCTAGTAATCAAGATTGAGAAGATTCAATGTGTCGATCAATCAATTTTCCGTCTGTCATCATCTTTTCCCGTCTGAATCAATCTATGTACATTGACTATCTGACATACTTTGAAAGACATGATTGTAGCTCTGAATTAAATAAATTCAATGCTTCAAAAATAATTGAAAAACATTGAGGTTTGATCTAGTAAATGAAGTTGAAGAGACTCACTTCGCTGAGTTATCGCTTATTTAGTAGTAATTATTTCCTCGCTCGAATCAACATATGCACGCTGACTACTCAACATACTTTGAAAGACATGTTTGTAGTTTTGAATTAACTGAATTCAATGCTTCAGAAATAATTCAAAAAGATCGAGGTTTGATCTAGTAAATGAGATTGAGAATGTTAATGTCTCAAAGTTTACCTGCTTTCATATGCTCAGCTCTGAGAGCAGTAATCAGCTCTATCGACAGTGTAGTTGAGAAATCTCTATCAATTTGACTGATTTTTTTTCAATGTGCTCGTCGAGTTACATGTTGAGAAAGCATCTACTAAATAATAGAGATTTTCTCAATGCGCTCATCGAGAAACATGATGAGAAAGTACTCACTAAATAATAGAGATTTCAAAGAATCTCGTTCTATGTTATTTAGCTGTTAGAATCATGATGCAAAATAAGTTGAATATGTTTAAAAAGCTTTCATTTGAAACATCATCATTCTCAATCTTGTTAGAAACATGAGCTTGACATCGATCATTATCAAAGTCGATGTCAAGTCTTGAACATCAATAACTCAAATCTTAAAAAAAATTCTAAATTCATCGCGCTTCATGCAATGCACTTTCAAGCAACGTTGTCGCTTTAATTTAATCTTCGATTCAATTCATTCACAATGTCAATGTCAAGTATCTTCTTCGACTGTTCTTGAAATGCTTGAACTCATCAATCTTCATTCAACATTTGTCGATTTATCTCATTACTCAGATTCATGTTTGATTGCTTGTCATCATTGACTTTGTTAACAGCATTGTGAACATCTTGAAAACATGATGAAAAGCGTCAAGTAGCTTTGAAGTGACGAAGATAAATGATGTCGATTCATTTGATACTTTGTTGATATGTCTGAGTGCGTGCTTTTTGAACTTAGAGCTTTTACTGCTGATAGAAAAAGAAACACTAGTACTGTTCATAAATCTATCAGCGCAAATACAAGTCAACAAGTTGATGTCTTGACTCTTGTTGCAAAATGCTTTGAACGCTGAACATTATTCTGCGAAACAATCTTCATTTTCGAACATTACAGCTGAAGCTAACGTCGAACTTGAACATCTTGACTGATCTCATGAAAGATGAGCTCAATTACGCAATAAAAAAGAAGCTACTCGACTGTCAAGGTATGTGACACTGATATCTAGCTTTTGTATCACAAACAAGTCGATAATACATTATAGACGATTGGGTAATTATCAAGCCATATCATTCAATACTTAAGCTTGTTTCAAGAATAAGTGCGAGGGTTTTCCTAGGGTATCCTCTCTGTCGTAATGCGCAATGGCTTGAAATATCGACAGAGTTCACTGAGAATGGTGTGTCAGATTTCTCCTGGCAAAACTTGCATTTACTTTTGCTAACAGCCGAATTCAGTCTTTGTTTCCTTGGTTGTACTCAAATTGTTTCCGCCGTGGACGCACCACTTTCTCAGTTGGTTACTTCCCACGACTTGGAAAGGACATCGCTATATCAAAGATGCAAAGAAGCTCCTAATTCCCGAGATCCTCCGCCGAAGGGCTACAACCGTGGAGAAGGCGTCTGCTGACGGTAACAACCTAATGTCCTGGATGATGGAGATCGCGAGTGAGGATGAAGGTGACCCAGCGTCACTCGCCCATTTGGAGGTAGTAATGTCTCTTGCGTCTATACACACGTCGCAGATGAATGCTGTGCACTGTCTATATGATTTGATAGCCAGACCGGATTACGTCGAACCCATTCGAGAAGAGATACGAAAAGTGATGAAAGAGGATGGTGGATGGATGCAATGGCAGAAATCCTCCTTCACGAGATTACGAAAATTAGACTCGTTCATGCGAGAGTCTCAGCGGTGGAATCCACCTACCCTACTTTCCATGCATAGGGTCATGATGCAGAACTATCAGCTCTCCGACGGCACTATGCTGTCCAAAGGTGCTCATGTCAGCATGGCTGTAAACGCTATACAGAACGATCCAGACGTTACCCCCAACCCTGAGGTATTTGACGGGCTTCGCTACTATAAGCTGCGCCAGCAAGATGGTGAGGGCCACTTGCATCAATTCTCAACTACGCAGGAGAAGATATTAAATTTTGGGCACGGTGCGAATTCGTGTCCTGGCCGCTTCTTCGCCAGCTTGGAGATCAAAATTATACTCGTTAGACTGATTATGGATTATGATTGGAAGCTGCCGGAGGGACAAGGTAGGCCGGCGAACCTGAGCGCCCACGAATTCGTTTTCCCGAATCCTGACGCTAAAATCTATGTTCGAGAGCGTAAGGAATCAATTTTATGGTAGATTCCAAGATCTAAGCTATAATGGAGAGATAATTGTCGGGATACGAATGATGGATGTGTAAGCATTGTGAGAGCATCTATTCGCTGTTGAGCCGTTGAACACTGTAAACTTTTATCGGTTAGCCTAGTGGATGTATGAATGCAGATACTGTAACTCCGAAGGCGGTATCTACCCGAGAAATTAAACCCCTTCTCTTGACCTGATCACTTTAACACGTTCTCTCACGCCTCGTTGCTTGAGACACCGACTCATTCTCGCTTTCACAACTTGTGCCATTGATAGGACCATCTACATATACTTCTTGCCCACTGACCGTTTGTGGCGTGGAAGATTTCAGCCTTTCGTCGTTTCCTCTCAATTCTTCTGCGAAAGAGCACCTATAGCGGGCCTAGGATCTTGTATGAGCTATGGAATCTACAAAGGTTCTTATAGTTCTTTTCCTAGGCTATGTTATCGTAAGTCATCTGTCCAGCCTTTGCTGCATCTACGATGCGTATTGACTCGTTCTAGTACTGGGTCAGCCGTATCGTTTACAACCTGCGCTTCCACCCATTGGCCAAACACAAGGGTCCACTACTGTGGAGGGCGTTTCGGTTCCCCTTCATCAGCTCGATGATAAGCGGAGACTTGCCACACCGCGTCAAGAGCATCCATGAAGACTACGGCGAGGTCGTACGAGTCGGGCCTAACGAGCTATCTTTCACAGACCCGACAGCGTGGAAGGATATCTATACCAAGGGATTTGTACGGCCCTACGAATACAAAGACAAGCCACCTGGAAAGGATGCTGAAAACCTTATCTCTGCTAGCGAGCCCGATCACAACCGTTTCCGAAAAGTGCTTGCTCCTGCGTTCTCGTCAACGACTGAGCAAGAAGCTGTCGTTAAAGCTTCCATCGATCTACTCGTTCGCAAGCTCCAACAAACAATCGATGATACTTCTGAGGAGCCTACCGTTGTAGATATATTGAAATGGTTTAACTATACTACATTTGATATCATTGGAGGTCTTCTGTGGGGATCCTCGTTTGGCTGCCTTGACGAGGTGCGATATCATCCATGGATTCAAGTCCTAGCACAATTGAAGATTGCCTTAATCGTAGGAGCCACCAAATTCTACCCTCCCTTGGACTCTATCCTTATGATGATTACACCTAAGTCTGCCATGGCCGACTTAATGGATATCTGGAAAACGACCGAAGAGAAAATCGCGCAACGCCTGGAGATAGGTACAATGCACAAGGACATGATATCACATATGGTTCCAAAAACAAAAACATCGCCAGACCATCAGATGTCTCTTCCGGAAGTGGAGATCAACTCATTGTTGATTGTTGTCGCCGGAAGCGAGTCGGTCACCACTGCGCTTACCGGAATCACCAACTATCTCTTGCGTGACCCCAGTAAACTTTCTGCTCTTGTGGACGAGGTCCGGTTAACATTTAAAAGTGAAGACGAAATTACTGGAGCGTCTGGCAGCCGACTACCATATCTGAACGCTGTGATTCACGAAGGTTTGCGCTTATGTCCTACTATTCCAGATGGGATGAGACGTCAGGTGCCGAAAGGGGGTGCAACCGTAGCAGGTCATTTCTTACCAGAGGGTATAGTGGTGTCCATTCCTCAATGGTCGACCTATCAATCAGCAAGCAATTTTTCATCGCCTACAGTGTTCGCACCCGAGCGCTGGCTTGAACGGCCTCCTGAGTCTACCTACATGATCGATCGGAAAGGCGCGTTCCAACCCTTCTCTCTTGGTCCCCATAACTGCCCTGGCAGAAGCCTCGCTTACTTAGAGATGCGTCTTATCCTGGCAAGGATCATTTGGAATTTCAACATGAAGCCAGTGAACGGGTCGGATTTACCAACATGGGGCAAGCAAAAGATCTACTGGTTTTGGGATAAACAGCCAACTTGTGTAAGATTGAGCAGTGCGCGGTAGACGTACCTGATAATTCGCTGTCGTGTATGTTGAGCACTAGGGGCCGACACGTCCCGTCGAGCTTTCCTGATACTGTTGCAGGTGTAAGACAGAAAGTGAAAATTAATGTGAGTAAATTACCCCGTAAACAAAAACTGGTTTCGAAATACAAAATCAAGCTGAAAATGTCAAGGAAATCTAATGCTGATCATGTCGAATGAGACCCCAGGCGGGTCTCTCATGGTTTCTTCCCGAGTATTGGCATTGACTGACGCTTTCCGCTCCCGAACACAATTTCAGGCAACTCTGGGCCTCGGCTTATGGAACGCATCTTTGCTGCGCCTATACAATGCCGGCATCTGTTCAGCTTGATGAAGTTGCAGTGGGGCACATTTGCTTCAATAATTGGCTGAGCGGTCTTCCTAAGCTTTCTTCCGTATTTGCAACTGGGGGGGTAATCGCTTCCAATTTCAGAACAATCATGTAATTTATGCGCCCTGATAGTACCCTGCAGAAGCAACTTTGAACACAGCCTTTCAATACTTACTATCCTTGAATGCAATCTTGTCTGCCCTGTTTTACCTTGAAGCCCAGTGTCGATCTCATTCCGGTTCAATAGAGATGCCTCGCTTTTGAGATAACTCAACTAAAACTGAGATTTGTTTCCAGTAGTAAACGATGCGCGATCGTTAAGTCCTAACACCCCCACACAAACTAGAAATAGACACGTGTACCAATCAACGCGTGATCTCACCCGCATGTGTTTGGATGAAAGACTTGCAGGTTGCTTACACACGCGCACCTTATCTCAATATCAGAAGTTCTGTTTAACCACCTTGATTGATGTGATTCGCAGCGTATATGCTTTCCTGAGTAGGCAACCACAAAAGCTGCACACCTGATGCCTCGGACCACTAGCATTTCCATCTGGGGTCTGGCACACCGCAAATGTAATGGATCAAGTTGGCCAGTGAGAAATGTGCAAATAGCGGACATGCAGCTGATGTGGTGAGGGTGTCTCGGATCCTTTCATTCTTCGACGTAGGTGTCAAAACGCCACCTTCCAGCCTAGTGGGCGCTTACAGGATCTGATTAGAGGAGCCAAGCGTGCCAAGATACCTTGCGGCGTGAAAATAACGGCGCGGCGTCTAGACGAGTAGATAAGCACGATAAGCTACGGAGCGGAAGCCGCGGACCTGAGGTATTACTTGGTAATTTATACATTAAAATACGTATGGCCGACAATCCATGAATCAACGAATTCTACCAGGATGCGTGGATGGCACAAAATGGGGCGACTGTGAACACGTCATGACGCGGACTTGTGAGATGCCTGAAGGCTCAGACTCGTGATCCTGGGGCTCTGAGGGAATATCCTACCTTACGGACGCAGTCCGCCCAAAGTCAGCTTGACTTCAACCAGAGAGTAAAGCTTGCCAACCAAAGCAATATATCACAGCCATCGCCCACTCCTACCAGTTCTTTCACAATGAAGCCAATCATACTGTTCTGGAGAAGTCGGTGCTTCACTGCTGCCCTCCACGTGTACGAATGACTGACTTTAGTCTTTAGACCAAGTTCCTAATCCATCCAAAGTCCTTGTCATCCTGGAAGAGCTTGGTCTTCCCTACCGATCTAAGTGGATGGAGCTCGAAGGACTCAAGAAAGAGCCTTTTGAGTCCGTCAACCCAAATGGCAGACTTCCAGGTGGCGCTCCAAGCTCGAACGATTGTATGTACTCCTAGCACTAATTGCGGTCATGGCAATCACAGCAATCATCGACCCCAATACGGACATAACCCTCTTTGAGTCTGGCGCCATCGTATCCTACCTCATCTCGACCTACGATAAAACCGAATCTATCACCTATACCTCGTTTCCTGAAACTTTCCATCTTCAGCAGTGGTCGTACTTTCAAGCTTCAGGTCAAGGACCGTACTTTGGCCAGGCAGCCTGGTATGTCCCTCTTGCCTGTACCATGCAAGAGCAATTTCACTGATGATATTTTCCAATCAACAGGTTTAACCTATACCACCCTGAGCCCCTTCCATCCGCTCGTGACCGCTATAATAACGAGATAAAACGCGTCGCAGGCGTTCTCGACACTCACTTGGCCAATCGCTCTTGGTTGGTAGGTGAGAAGTGCACGTATGCCGACCTTAGTTTTGTGATGTGGAATGCCCAGATCCCGTTCATCCTCAAAGATGCAAAAGATGGCTGGGACGCAGCCAAATATCCGCACTTCACACGTTGGCAGGAGGCAATGATGGTGAGGGACAGCCTAAAATATGTTATGAGCGTATTGATGGAGAAGGAAGTCAAGAGTGAAGGCAGAGCCTAATGAAATTTGGAGGCGAAGCTCAATACATGTCAATCAAAACTATCAGCTCCTGAGTCGTTCAGTATGATGGCTGACATTCATGTTGGACACTTCATGTCCACAATTCCTTAAAATCAGCTAAAATATACTGAGCCACTTATTCTATGTAATTCATGCTCCTTCTCTCCACTACTGACAACCCACTCCGACACCCTAACCTGATCTGATTTTTTCTACGGCTGTGGAGCTTTTACCGGTTTGTCTTTGATCAAAGCATAAACCGGGAGAGTCAATCTGGCAACAACATTCCATTACTGGGAGTCGATGGTTGATAGGTTTATTTGCCAAAGTAGGGAGAGGCTTCTCGTGTGATTTCCTGCACTGCTAGACGATAGTGTTTGCAATATTCTACACTTTAGTGTTAAGGACCAGATACTACAGCTGCTTAAGGACAATTTTAAGAGCAGGTTGTCATCGTTGCATCGAATCCTTTTACTGACAGAAAATCTTAAACGATATCATAGGAAAGCACTTTCTTGACAACGGAAGTGCAATAACACGCTAGACACTTCTAAGATAAAACCTTACTTCCGGGGACTCTAACACGAGAAACGTCCCGAATCAACCTTTACAAAGCCACCTTAGAGCACCACCACGTCTTTTGGCTCAGCAAGCTTCACTATCGCCGGTGCCAAATCCTCTCGTCACCACAATCTTCATTGGTGTGACTCCCTCGTGCGTTGTTTCCAGATGCTCTGAATTCGTCTGGAGACCCCCTTCGATATCAACGCTATGGTTACCAGTATCGCCAACATCACTCCTTTCCAGCTTCTGCCAGTATCCATTTCGTTTGCGGTCCATCACCAAGCCACTGTCGCTACCCATGCCACCTCTACCGCTGGGGTCGCTGCTAGAACGCAAGACATAAGATTTGTTGGAGCGATTGATGCCATAAGAGACGAAGGTACGAAGACTGCCGACCCATTTTGTTAAGCTACTATTACTAGCGAAAAAAGGTCCGTATGTTGGGAGGCAGGCAGCGACAATGGAACAATTAGGCTCGATATGTGCCCAGATGAATTCGTTGGTTGCATACTGGTATTGGTTTCCGTTTGTGCTAACGACCGATCTGTTGCCTTTGTAGAGAAGGTAAAACCGTACAGCGGCAGCGACACAGCAGCTATTTTGAGCGCAACTGTGAGCTGCTGGTTCGATTCCCTAGGATGCATAGCCAAGGAGGTAGTACATGACTTACAATCCGCCCAGCCAGAAAATTCCCGCCAAGAAGACTTTGCGCCGCGTAGGCATATGCAGATTTCTGATGATAGGAAGCGGAAAGCACAACACCATCATATCGAAGACAATGCTCATACCTGCAACAGCTAGGGCGAATGCGTTGTAATTGTAACGGAGCTTGGTCGCCTTTGGGTTCCATGCTCCTGATATGGGTTCTGCAGCAAATACTTGGGTCTGTGTGTAAACCAGTGTCAGCCTCACTGCTTAAGCGGTCGCTCACGCGGCCCATGTCGTTGTACTAACAATTACGGTGGAGATGGCCCATCCGATGAGCACAGCAACCATTACATTGACACACCAACGAAAGGTTTTAGTGATAAATATCCGGCGATAGAATAGTAGAATGGATATTTTGATGGTGGCAAGGCAGATTCCCAGCGGAAAACCCTCAATCCAAAGACACTGGATATCTGTTGGTCATTATGTTGCATAGCACCGGGGACTATGGAGAGTACTGACTCGTAGAAAGAGCTCAGCTGCTGCGAGGGGACTGAGACTGGTCCTGGTTTTGTCGACACCTCCAACACCTGCTGTAACGAGGGTATTAATCGTATAGACCCAACTCAAGAACTAATGCAATTCAGCTCTAGACTTTTTTCCAGGACCGACTCGATCTTTGTTCTCTTACCAAACTAATCAATATAGTCCAATCATCCCACAGAAATTTCAAAGACTTTATCCTGCGAGCATAAAAGCGTAGGATAACAGATACTGTGGCTAAAACTACAAAGACAATAGAGGTCACAACGAGAGAGGTTGATATGAGTGAAAAGGACTGCATAGGTGGCGATGGCGAAGCCATGATGGAAGGGTTCAAAGATTTGATAGAACATCAGGGTATTCAGAAGACGATCTTGGAATTTATGACTTATACATGCAAGCCAGATATAGTCTCAAACATAGTTTCTATTCAACACCCACACCCAACGCTCTCGAACCTGGAGCCGCAATACATCTTTCACAACGCCAAACACTGTTAAAAGGCTCGATAGTTAGTGAATATGGGTCCGGCAGTGCCTGTGCCATCTTTCCAACCCGTTGTCGTACGGCTGAAAGGAAAATTGTCGCAAACCCCAGAAGCATGCGGGCTGTGCCATATGCTCATCGGCGCAGCGGACACATCGGAACGTTCACTGACAGGGTTGGGATGTTGGAAAGGAGTAGACAGGGGCGCTCGAAAGTGAATGGTGCGCATGGTTCTAGACCTGGGGCATCGCTGTGTTCCGATTGAATATGGTGGTGTACATCATACTGCTGCAATATTCCGAATCAACGTGTTAGTGTAGGAGCGTCAGCCTCGCTATAGCTAAAAGAGGGCATTTGGTTGCTTGCCTTCCTCAAACAAGGCAACAGGGAAATCCTGGGCCATCGAAGTGTTTTAGCGTATGCAGAAAGGTTTAGAATCCTTGGCATTCATTTTCGCTCTGCCCCACGGTGATCCGTTTATATGAGGAATTCGAAATTCAACCCCACCGCCTCCCCAATTGCCCAAAATTGAAGCTATTCAGACCTCTTTGTTTGTTGACGTTCCTGACGTTCTTGTAACCGTTTTTATTCCAAATGCCTCAACGTCGAAGTCAAAATCTACCTCTAGATGATTCTCTCACCCCCTCTATATGATCCCCCCTCTATATGATTCTCTCACCCTCTCTAGATGATCTTCTCACCCCCTCTAGAGCATCCGAAAGACTCTATTAGAACTGAGTCGTTAAATAGAGTCAAATTTCTGATTTTCTACCTTCAATTCTCGTTTCAAAGCTCTGATATCTGTCTCAAAAATATAGTCTGAATGCTTGAAGTGCTGCCTCGAATATCTATCACATTCGCTTCGTTCAACAGCGTAATGAAGAAAGTCATCAAAGATGTCTTCAAAATGAAGTCATGTCTCGTCAAAATGTCTACGAACTCAGATTTTTAATACGCTGAAGATGAGTTCTATGAGATTGTAATTCGATGAGTAGAGAGACAAATATCACATCTGACATTCGTGTGAGATGATGAGCTCTTCAATTCGACTATTGCAATGAACACTTGCGTTATTCATGATGATCACACTTCTTGAAGTCGAAAAGAGACTGCATAGAGATAGCAGTTCATCTGCTAGTCATCGAAAGAAAGCCTCGTCGTTGAATCAATTCTCGCGAATATCGATGCAGAATAGATATTCGTCTTTCGTATAGATCGAAAGAACACTTCAGCAATGCTCTCTCGTTCTGAAGACTTGATAGCGAGCTGATTGATCAACGAGAGCATAGACTTGATGACGTCAGTCTGTGATCTCGTTGAATAAAGACTCATTCACGAACACGAGCTGTTCGATCGTCAAACGAAGCATGTCTGCTACTCAATTCAAACGAAGCTCATCGTTTTGTCTGACTTCTACACGCTGTCCTTTTTTAATACTTCAGCCTCTTCTCTTCAGAATTCTTGATATCGTGAATTGATGCACGTTAATGTCTCACTCCTCTCATATGTATCAGATCATCTCTTTCTGCATGACTCACGACTGTTCTTCGAGATAGACTATGAGATCATTTTCAGCGATCTTGAAGATCTTTCGAGAAGCGTCTTTGGGTCGGAATTGAGATCTAAAAGGTGAGTTATACATAAAGAGGTTCTCTTGAACATTATATACAGCGGCAGGACAACAATGAACCTCTTCAGCGATTGCCGAAGGAGTTCAATGAAGTAGCAGAAGGCGTAGTATTTTGGAGCGAAGGCTTGCAGGAAGTGGTTCCGGCATAGCTGAAAGAACGTCAGGAACGTCAACAAACAAAGAGGTCTGAATAGCTTCAATTTTGGGCAATTGGGGGGGCGGTGGGGTTGAATTTCGAATTCCTCATATAAACGGATCATCGTGGGGCAGAGCGAAAATGAATGCCAAGGATTCTAAACCTTTCTGCATACGCTAATTCCGATCCGCGGTTTCGTGCTTGATTCATGAACAGTGCTTCACACACACCTGGAATCGCATGAGACGCAATTGCAAGCACTTAGATCCTTGAAAACCCTGCGTATACATTAAGAAGGACAAGCACAGGGACTCTAATACCCCCCACATGCACGCGCTCTGCGACGTATGGGGATGCATATGTAGCGTGTAAACGCACACCCTGGAGTCTGAGGTGGAGCACATTATCATTTGGAGTGTACCTTAGATAAGCCAGTGGTAGCGTACGGCGCCGAGAGATGTGCGGCGTTAAGAATGTCTTAGGCTTAAGATATGCAAGTAAGTCATAGAATACTGTTTGATAGGCCATCCCGGTAAAAGCTCATTAAGCGGCAGGTTACCACTTTACTACAGTACCTCCATACGCAGTAAGAAATTCCCTGAGCATGCCCCCACTGGAGCTATTTCCATACAATGCTTTGATTTTGCGACTGAGCTCCCCTTCTGCAGTCCGAAAGTCCGTTGTTTTATGCGTTTACTTTCTCATACTTTCATCATACCAATTGCAAACGAGACGTTACTCCTGAGGTTGCCCCCTTGTTATACGGCTTTAAGACATGCTTTCTGCTCTGGTTGTCATCGTTGCTATAGCCTTTTCTTCGTTTTGCTCTTACCTTAAATCTCGGTCATTATTCCACAACATTGCTGAAGCTAAATCGTCTGGATTTCCGTATCTTGTTATACCATTCTCTCCTTTTGCGCTTCCGTGGACCCTCGCACAGCCACTGCTTGCGCCATTATTGAATAGTCTGCCATCAAGCTGGACACAACCATGGCTTTCGTACTTCCCCTGCAGGCTTTCAATCCGACGTGTACACTGACATACCTGTTTTAGATTCCTTCAATTCAATCGCAGTTGGCACTATGGCTACAAGCCTTTCAAAGAATTCGGGGCGGACACCATTATGATTGTAACCCCTAGCGGCAACATCCTTATTACCTGCGACCCAGAAGCTGCCGGGCAACTCTTTCGGAACAAAAGTCTTGGGAAACCAGCCGAGCTGATGGGTATACTGAATGTCTTCGGTCCTACAATTACCGGTACCGATGGTCAAGAGGCACGTCTCTATAGGAAAATCACATCGCCTTTTTTCAATGAAGAAACGATGTATCGCGTGTGGGAAAAGTCTGTCAGCAGTGCTGAGGCACTTTTGCATGTAATACAAGGGCACAATGAAGAACTGAGGCCGGTCTTAGCAAGAATGACGTTACACCTTCTGAATGCTGTATGCTTTGGATGTGAGCAGGATTGTCTAGATGAGCTTCAACTTCGAGGACATATTCCTTCAGGCTGTAAGCTTAGCTGTAGTGAAGCCATGGCCGCAATGTTGGAACATCTTCCAACAGTCTTCTTCACACCATCTATAGTGTTAAGTACATGTTTCAACGTTATACACTGATATCAATGTACTAACTTTTGCAAGATAACTCGCCTTTATCGGTTCACAGATCGGCCCACCACGCGTACAACGAACTTCAGAAACACATGAAGCAACTAAAAGATTCAAAGAAGAGCAGTGTAAAAAGCAGGAGTTCTGCGCCGGATTCGAGCCTCTTGCGTAAGTCTCAGAAATCCGTTCGTGTGAGTAGGAGCGTTCACTAGGATAATAACTCACACTCATGGCTTCAAGACTTGATCATTCGAGCCAGCGAGGATCTGGTTCAGCCTCGTGCTGTGTTGGGAAACATATTCATCTTCATGTTTGCTGGCCACGAAGCTAATGCAAATACCCTCAACTTCATCTTTCTATTGCTGGCCTGCCATCCACGTATCCAAGCCTCAGTCCAAGCTGACATAGACCTCATTCTTGGCTTTCTACCTCCGAGTCAGTGGTCTTATGAAACCCATTACCCATTTCTCTCTACTAGCCACGTGGGCGCCGTCATCAATGAGACTTCTCGTCTCTTCACTGTACTACCGTTCATTCCTAAATCAGTTCCAGCAACTCCCCAAATCCTCACTCTGGAAAACAGAACCCACATTATCCCTGCCAAAACACTTATTCTCATCAACACCAGCGCCATCCACCGCCATGTAAAAATTTGGCCCCAACCTTCGTACGGGGCACCTCTCACTGCAGCCAACGCTCCTCATCCCGTTGCTTCGTTTAATCCAGGGTATTGGCTCCGCCCAGCTGCTGTTGTGGTGGAAGAAAAGGCACCAAAAGACTTCCTGCGCCCTCGACCTGGCACATTCATGCCATTCTCTGATGGTAGCCGTGGCTGCCTCGGGAAGCGTTTTGCGCTTGTCGAACTGGTGGCCGTTGTCGCGCGCGTTTTCAGCGAGTACAGTGTCGAATTAGCAGTCGAATGCAGCGAAGACGCATCGGAACAAGAACAGAGGGACAGATGGGGGAAGGCAAGGGAAAAGGCAGAATACGAGATGTCGGCAGGAGTGGCTTTCAAATTGAGCTTGCGCATGACCGGCAATGTGCCTGTTCGATTTGTCAAGAGAAACAAGCCCAAGCCTACTTGAGTGTCGTAATGAGAAGTTACTTATAAACACTCATGTAGGCATTTTTACAGCAACGTTTAGAGTACGTCGTAACCCAGTTAGCTGCCATATCATGTCCAAATCTTGTTTATTGGAAGTTACTAGGGATGAGTAGCTCAATTATGTAATACAAACTTTCGCAGTTAAATCGGTAGCATCATACATTCTTAGAACCTTTTCACTTGAATCACAAGCACATTGTACGCCATGGCAGATGACTCGACCTCGGAGCATAATTACATCTTTGATAGAGACAACAAGGCCTCAGTCCGGTACGGCTGTGCCCTGTCGTTCGATATTCAGACTGACTTTCTGTTGTCTATGAAGCTTGAATTACAACCACTGGCTCATTACACGACTTAGTGGCTATCTCCTTCACCCCAAAGTTGATGTCAAAAGTCCTGACTTATGTGTCGCCGACGTTGGAGCTGGAACGGGGTAATTATCTTCATATATTTTCCTCTCACACCCACATCATCTACTCAAGAATGTCTAGAAGCCTTGCTTCTCGAATGAATGCTGATTGTCATGCTAATTAAGAATATGGCTGATCGAACTTTCTCACGTTGTCCCTTCATCCGCCACCCTCGACGGCTTCGATATCTCGTCAGCACAGTATCCGCCACGTGCATGGCTACCGGGAAACATTAATCTTTTTACACACGATGCATTTGCATCTTTCCCTCATGAATTTCTAGGAAAGTACGACATAGTGAACATGCGGTTTCTAATCACGATTTTGGATGGGGATAATTTGAAGACGCTTATTAAGAACTTGATGGCTTTACTGAGTGAGTTATTTGCTATATGCACCTTCGGTTGAATTTCTTCCCATAATTCAGGGCTATCACAAAAAAACGCAAGCATGACACGAGTCCCAAACGAATCCGTGAAACATATTAGGTTGCAACACGCTGACGGACTCGCAACCTTTAGAGCCAGGTGGGGTTTTACAATGGCTCGACCTTGATCCGCTTTCTGTTCGTGTTCAGGCAATCGATTCATTGTCGTCGAAAACAGCGACAGAGAGTGTCGCCGCCTTGATGCGGCACTCAACATCAGAAGCCAAATATGAGTATGCAAAATCATTCAGTGTAATAGCCGCACTGTATGCTGCTGACTACCCTACCAGAGACTGGATTCCCTTCCTTGTCCCCATAGTTACCTCGCAGGGTCTTGAGGTGCTGATGCATCAGAAAATTCTTTTGCAAGACTGCTATCGAGCGTTGTGGAACCAAAGTCATACGATGGGCTACGAAGAGTTTTGGGCAAGAAAGATGAAAAGCGCAGAGCAAAGAATGGCGATTCTGCAGGAAAGTAACGAGACTATGAAAAAGCTAAAAGAAGAGATGAAAGAGGGAGTTTATATAAATAATGAGTGGCTTTGCATTGTAGCGAAAAAAGTCTAAATTTTATTTTACTGATAGTCTTTTCTTATCTTTTTACAAGTGGAAGACCATCTTCGCAGAAAATAATAAAGATCTTTATAAATAATTCATGTAAATAGCGAATGTGTTAAAACTGTTACGTGCGTGTGCTGCGTGCTTGTAACGACATACATAGCGGAATAACGTCTTAGTCTCTCGACTAAGGATTGTGTCTTTTGCCTGGTGCAGCGAGCGTGAGCGCAGTACTATTCCCTGGCTTCAATAGCACGTTTATGACAAAAACTGTTTATTACCTTATTATACTTAATTAAATTAGCTCTGTACTATATATTTTGAAATTTGGGTGTCTTCATCTTCGACAAACTTATCAAGTCCGTCAATGAAGAAAATAGAGCTAATGGGTGTTGGCTTATACGTGAGGAACCGCTGCGAGGTGGAAAATAGCCGCTCTTCAGTCCATGTAGGTATCTGAATAGAATCGAGGGATTCGAAAGGTAATTTCTACTGAGCTCGACTGTCGTTGCATCATGATGAATATCAGATTCTGCCGTGGCGATCTGAAACAGCAGTGACCGCAATAAGCCCCGTAAGCTCTTTTGTAAAGCCGTAGCGGCATTTCAGAAAAAATAGGAAGCGGCCACAAGATCAGAATCTCTCGTCCAATTGGTAAAGAGTCTCTTGTGTTCGAATACCTGTCCGAAATACGCTGCTAATTTATTTCATGAGCGTCGATTTCCCTGAGCTAGGTTTGCCGGTTAGCCAGTAAATATCTTTACCATGCTCAGGCCAGTCATCAAAATTCGACCATGGCTGGCGCAACGTTGCGCTACTATCTTCAGCTACTGACCCTCCTTGTCTGTCGTCTACTTCATATTCATTACCGTCCTTTTTGTGATGCAGTTTTGTATCGCTCTTGTCGAATCCTTCCCGATTGAGAGAATGAAATATTCAGCGGCTGTTGAATATAGGGGAGTTGGTAACCTTCGCTTCATAGGGCTGGTAGGGCTGGGGCCCGCTAGTACTGTAGAGTTTTCACCTTCCGAAACCTTCTAGATAGCCTTCTAACAGCAACAACCAAAATATCAATATGCCCCCATATGACCTCGTATTCCAACAGCGATATGTTCCTTTGTGTGCTCTAGAGACTTCTTCCTGTCGCGAAAACATTTCGAAGAAGGAAAGACTTTGTTCGAACTGCTGCTGAGCTTTAAATCGGCGATCAATGTGATCACGCAAAGCCTGACCGTGGTCGACAAATAGTTGCGCTACTGTGTTACGACCTTGGCTCACTGCGATGACAAGATCTCTAACACCTTGATCAAGACTCTGGAAGTCTTTGGTCTGCTTAATTGAGTGGGCATTGAGGCCCACTAGAATACGGGTATCGAGAACTAGCTGATAGAGTATCTATCGAGCTTAGTCTGAACATCCTTCACGAAAATCTTTTTTCGCATGGCTCGGACGCTCTTGCTGATAACCTGCCGAAGGCCCCCTCCCGGGTCAAGCTGCAGTTTCTCAAGCTCAGCCAGCAGCTCCGCGGCTGTTCTCGAACACTGCACTGATATATCTATAATATCTTCAGATTCTTGTGATACATGTCTCGGCGTTTGGTCTACAGATACGTTGAGTCGATCGGTTGTATCAGCTATGGGTCTAAGTTAGCCGTACTTTGCAGTGGATGCTGAAAGTGTGAATATCGAGATACTTGGCAATCTCTCCCGTGCTTCTATGCTCGGCAAGAGAGCCATCCTTATACAATTCTTGACACTTCGCAAGTGCTTGAAAGCTGAAGTCGACCACCTGCAGGACCCCAGCTGCAAGACTGAAAGCCGTGACAGGATCCATTACAGCATATAGCTAATACTATACGGAAATTGGCGAATTGTATGCATCTACATGCCCATGCCAACATTGATTCGAAGTGCGTGTCGAGAGATCATCTTTGGGCGGCACCAGGCAAGAATCATCTGCATGTCGAGCCACAAATAATCAAAAATACTAGAGTGAGGAAGCAAGAGGCTGAGCATTGTGGCCCAATAACTACCTTAAGCGCCGTCATTTACACCTAGAGTAAGGTACGCTCTAATAAGATTGAGGCTAGACTACCGCTTAAAGCGGTTCGTTGCCGGCTGCCGCGCGATTCTATTTACTTCCCCGTTGAAAATCTAAGTTCTGGTTTCTGCAAATCAGGTAAAGGAATGAATTTTCTAAGCTATGGCCGAGCGAGTATTTAACGCCTCTTTCGCTGAATAATATGGCTTGGTCATTTCCGCCTCTGTCACCGTTTAACTTACTTTACTAACGCGGTTGTGATAGACACAAGTTTTAAGGAAAACCAGAGATGTAGAGGACACCTAATGGAGGCGAATGTTGGCGGAAACAAGGTAAGGTGACGGTCGGAGTGATCCTTCGTATGCATTTGCTGTAGGCTAGGCCCGTCATAACCCACCAGAAGGCTGTGTACTGCGTACTGAAGTTTACTCTATAGCAATCTAGGCAGCAAAAAGGTATATGTTCTTGGGAATTCCATATCAGAGCAGTTTGGCAGTTTTGACATCCTAGCAATGGGGATCTGTCATTATTGCAGTGCCATCGCTTCGAAGCTTTTGTACGACGAAAAAAATGTCGTTATAATGGGAATGAGTATAAAGACCCATTATCGATCGTACAAGGACTTCGAAAAGTCAGCGCTGACTTGTTCCTTATGCGAACCAATCATGAAAGAATTTCGACAATTGCCTCTAAAAGAAGACTGGGGTGAAATCTACCCCGAGATATGGTATACGAGTACCAAGCGAACTCTCTATGGTTATGATTTCCAAGGGAAACCGACTCTAGAGAGTGGTGCAAGATCGAAGGACTCGAAATGCCTCAATGACTTTGATTTTTGGTGTCGAGAAAACTGGGTTACGTTCGATTGATACACAGGCGAAGAATACCAGCCTCTGTCTCGCTCTGATTCTGAGCAACTATCATTGGTACTACTCAGACACTTCGGCCGAGATTGCCAAAAATGTAATTAGGAGACCAATTCGCTCAGCAAAAAACTTTGAAGTTGCAAAGTACTGAATCCGTACGTGTCTTGACCATCATAGTCAGTGTTGATCGCAATTCTCGAACATTCTAGGATCGGTTGGAGATCAAGACTTTTTGCCCACCCGAGTCATAGACGTTGGAGATTTGAAGGGATTACTAGAGCCTTATCTGCGTGATTACTCGAGTTCCGACCGTCCGTACGTGGCCTTGAGTCATTGCTGGGGCAAGTCGAACGTTGCCACAACGACCAAGGAAAGTCTTGAAGAACACAAGAAACAGTTGCCTCGTGGTAGAATGTCGAATTTTTTTCAGGACGCTGTTTATATTACGACGAACATCGACGTTCGATATCTGTGAATAGATAGTCTGTGGATCGTTCAAGACGATTTCCAGGACTGGGACCGCGAATCACCCAAGATGGGATATATTTACATGAATTCAATCTTGAATATTGCTGCAACATCTGTACTGAACGGCGATGGCGGATACTTGACGTTGCAAACCAATGAGAAAGCCATAAGGATCCCTGTTGATTCGAAGAACGCGTCTGTGGCTGGCCATATCTATATCAGGAATTCGCTAAAATCATTCTACAAGGCAGTAAACGATGGTCCGCTTACTAAAAGAGCTTGGGTTCAACAAGAAAGTTTATTGTCACGACGTACACTGCACAGTGCCAAAGATCAGATGCATTGGGAATGCCACGAGGCATGTGAGAGCGAGGATGGAACGATCGGACGTAGTTCAGTTCAGACCAAGTCAACCCTGAGCTTTGGTAATCCATCCTCTTTGCCTTTGATCGAAAGTGAGAAGGACTCGGTGTACAAGAGATGGTACGAGGTGGTTTACGACTATTCTTCTCGGAACATGACCAAGGCTACTGATAAGCTTCCGGCTCTTTCGGGCGTCGCCAGTTTGGTTGCGGACTGTACCAACGACCAGTATCTCGCCGGGCTATGGCGTAAAGATTTGCTATACGGTCTGCTTTGGTGTGCTAATCGCAGGGATGCTCCGCGACTGACACGTCCGCCATCATCGTCCGCCATCATGGCGTGCCCCGTCATGGTCGTGGGCAGCACTAGATGGAAGTATCACGTTCGATTATGGGCCACTAATGGGAACGACCCGCCACAATTGTATCGATATCCTGGAGGCATGAGTGAAAATTTCTGGACAAAGTTCGTATGATATGATGTCTTCTGAGCACATTACTCTCTTGAGGCGAGTTGTACAGATAGAATACGAAATACTTACAGAAAGTATGAACTACTTTATCTCAAACGCATCATCTATTCATGATTTGCTATTTGACGAAGGATGGGAATGCGGCACTGCGAGGTTTGACGAAGCCGACTTGACTGAAGTACTGTACGATTTAGAAGTTTTTAATGGTTTAAATGATTCGAACGCAAAGTCTCTTGCCCAGATATTATTACTCAAAGCTGCGACTAAAGCGAACGTTTATTATAAGGTGGGAACCGGTTGTCTTGATGGCCATTTGTTCGGCAACAAGCCAGAGGAAAGGATTACTATTATCTGAATCTCTGTGTCAGCTGCATCAGCTGTCGTGCTTCGGCGTCTTTTTATCTCTTTGGTATATAGATCCTACGTGTTTGATCCTACTCAGCACCTTCAAGCAACTTCTTCGGCAAATAGAAGCTCCTGAAGCTACCCAAAGCGTCAAGAGTCCCCTCTATCTAGACCACTGAATATACGGAATGGGTGGGTGGGCTAGAAGCATTTGAGGGCCGAATGCAAAGGGATAGAGGGTGGAGATACGTGGGTATCTGCCCTATATACTTCCCTGTTTCCTGCTACCACTTGACTTGCCTATAGCTTTAAGACAAGCTGGTCTTAATCAAAAATGATCATCCCGATCATCTGAATCTTCTTCCATCAAAACAAGTACTACATCATTCTGAACTAACTTCGCTTACCGCTGGTCGAGTTCGAAGAGATCATCACTATCATCTGTACCTTCATCCTTCTCAAGACACATTCTACACAATCTCATCCAACTTCGCATACCAGTAGCCTCAAGACAAGCCGACCTCAACCAAAAGAAATTCCCACCATCGCCTAAACCCTCTTCTCATCCAAAGACAAGTCCCACACAACTCCATCTACTCTCAAGCACATCATCAACAACCCCAAGTCCGAACCGCTTTTTCAACGACGCTCTACAGACTCGTACCAAATCCCATCACGAACCACCATACCAAACACCACGAGTACGCAGAAGCCCTTCGGTTCTCTAAGAGACTACAGCAATCATCATAATCCACGATGCGAAGGATAGAAGAAGCAAGCGCTCTATCAGCGTCTGATGAAGAATCCGTTCTTCGTCAATGAGCGTACCGTCAAGACTTTCTTTTTTCTTTTGTATATACATACCTTTCTCATCTTGAGGAAGCCACTGCACACTCATCCTCTGCTTCTACAGATACACTCCCACCTCCCTCCGAATAGGTATAGACTACTGCTATGCGAAACCCGGTTGCCACCAAAATCCGGTTAACAAATATTAATGTAACTATAATCACTACTCGTACACTCAGCGCGAGATAAAAAGAGCATACCTAGAGGAACTGAATCTTCGATTTCCCACGACCATCACGGCTTCTGTCACCGTCCTAACCCTCTTCCTCGTCTGTGAAGCTGTACAACCTCATTTTCGTTCGCTCAATCCTCCAATTAGGGGAAAAAAGGAACGGTAGCGAGGTTTAGATTTTGATGCGCGGTTAGGGCTATTAAGACGTATCTACTTTGGGGTGGAGGCGTATCGGTAGAGCGGGAAGTCGGGGGTGTAGATGTCAGAGCGGGAGGTGTGTGTGGAGTGGTTTCCTTACGTGTGTCTCGGAGCAGCTGATTGATTGATGCAATAATCACATAGAGGCCTCTGGATGGTATAAGTGCATATATCCCCATCATGTTCACCGCGGTCCGTTACTGGAAAGTTTTGTGCCAAGGCAACCACGACTGCGACCTTCAACTCCATTTCGAGCAAAAACCATTGGACACAACACATGCGCACCGCAGCGGGGAGAGATGCCAATCTGGACGAACTTACACGTGGACTAGAATACATGATGAAGTCATGTTCATGGATTAAAATTCGCATTTATGAAATATTAAGGGGCGAAGTGAGGTACTTTAGGCTCTACGAAATATGTACAACCGAAGCATTACTTGAAAGCATTAGAGGTCTTATTACGCTTGAAGCCAAACAATCTAGCACACTGTGACGTACAGACCAATCGGCGCTGGGCTATAGTTCTGGAAATAATCGAGAGATAGGCTTCCAGTCGCACTAACCTCCCACGCAATCGTCTGGCCAGCGAAGCAAGAGCCTGAAGCAATGACGTATTCGTTGCCTGGGGTAACGCTGTCGATGGTACGTGGCAACAGGCTGTCCTTTGCGACAGCTGGGCAGGTGTTGTAGGTTGTTTGCTGCGTTGCTGGGCTTTGCAGGCGGGAAACAGTCATACCACCAATGCCTGTCAGGGTGAAACTTGAGGTTTTGAGCTGCGATTGGGTCGGGAGAAGGAAGACTAGGGAACAAGTCTTGCCCGCGTCAGATGCTGGAATGTCAAAGTTGTATATTGACGACACTGTCGAAGAGAAGGTGCCATTGTAGCTCGTGCCTTTCGCTATGTCGGGTTGGCTTTTGTCGATGGGGACAATAAGATGTGGGTATTCGAATTGGCCAGAAAGGTCCACTGGGCAGCCAGATGAGGTCGGGGAGGCGGAAGGCATAATCGAGGTCTTTGTGATTGTAGCGAAAGTAGAACTGCTCTGCACAGGTGTAGCTGCGGAAAATGCAGGAGCGGTCCCCGATGAGGGAATAGCAGTATCCGAGGCAGAGCTAGCAGAGCTTGGTGCGATTTTGGAAGCTGGAGAACTACTGGACGGGGGTCCTCCGGTAACAGAAGACACAGAACTGATACTTGGCGCTGGCAATGGTCCCGGAACTGGCGTCTGCGTAGATCCTGCTCCACCGCCAACCACGACCGACGCAGTCCCGCTTGCGACAGAGCTTGACGAGGCCGATTCCACACTCGCGGCGGAAGAAGCAGTCATGGCAGAGCTTGAAGATGCCGAAGAAATTGCAGGGCACTGCAGGTTGTACAGTGGTGTGGTCGTCAAGCTAGAGCCAACAATTCCAAAGCTTGGGCTTGGAGTGGTAGGAGCAGCGTCTTGCACCGTATACCACCAGGTATTGACCTTGCCAAACAGCGAACATCCAACCTGGTCCCAGTATGTTTGAGCATTCTGCGTGCTAGGAACGGCCAAGTTCTCTGTAGGACCGCTGACAGGCCAACCAGTCTCTGTGACCCAGACAGGTTTGCTGCCAACAGCCGCAAGAGTTGCATCATAGGCGTCGTAGAAGGTGGAATTACCGTTCTCAATAGAATTGGCTAGGGTTGTTTGAAAATATGGGTAAGCATCCATGCCTATAAAGTCGCAAGCGTTGATGACAGCATTGTTGCTACCGTTGACCCAAGCGGTCCAGGTGTCTAAGAATAGTAAGCGTACAGCCTTTAATACCTCTTGGTAGGGGAACACAAACCAACATGGCCAACTGGCTTGCTACTCGCAGCTGTCCCAGCGATTGCCTGTCGAACTTGGTTGATGTAGTTGACAATGTCGGTTGGCTCCGCACCAATGCCAGACTTGTTGATGATACCTGTAGGGGAGATACGGTAGAGATCTTCGCTACCGACCGATATGCCCACAATGAGGTCCACAAAAGCAGATCCATAGGTATTGATAGCATTCTGAATTGCCAGGATCTCATTGTTGATATTTGCCTCTCCCGCTGATGCCCACATACCCAAGAGAAGGGATGTTTTGGAAGCAATAGCTGCCGGGATGGCTTGGATGGGTGAATTGGCGGTATTCGGTTGGATCATGGTATACAGTCGAGCACTGGTGAAGCCAGAGGTACCAACGAGGTTCTGGGCTGTGGAAAACTCGTTCTGGTAGTCGGATTGGACCTTGGCCGAACCATCCGTGAAGGTGGAGCCATAATTGAAGCCTCGATAGGTCTGCGCAGAGGCTGTTGACACAGATGCCACGAGGGCCAGGAGAGTCGAGGAGCGCATGTTGTGTAGTAGCGACAGTGTTGTCTAGGAATAACGACAGTACGAAGAGATGAAATACTTGAAGGGGAGAGAGAAGTTTTTGGGGTGGAGGACGCTGCCATTATAAACAACACAAGCAAGTTCTGGCGTATCCCGTATCCTGTATCCCGGACTCGTATCCGTGTGCTCACGTGAGTGGTGGGTGGAGCCTGGGAAAACTTCACTTTGGATGGAGCATGCCGTATTCCGTAGTACGAGGGGCAAAGTACCGGTGTACAAAGAAATCTCTTTCGAGGATGATGCAGTATTTTGTGGGGAAGGTACGTACTCATAAGGTACCAAGGAAGTGACGATGCGGGGTCACTTGGCTAAGAATAGCTACGCCACGCCACTATTCGGCACCCAACAAGCAGTTAAGCTGCGCCTAAGAGTGAGTCTAAACCCTCCCAGGCAACGCCTAACGCCCCCGCAAAGTCCCGGGTGGCGCTTACGACATTTCTTAGTCCCACTCTCGCCTGTCACAACTCACAAATCTTTCGGGTCTCGGCCCAGTGGAGAAAAGATGCCTATCATGAATGAATGCTATCAAAGACGGAGTGGGAATTGGACATGCAGTCTTTATACTCGCCGACTGCAATGTTGGGAGGCTCTATTGCGAGGATAGGTCCTATCGCTAAGTGGGCTAGTTGCGGGAGAGAAGGCCATGAGTAAAGTCGAAGTTCTTCGTGAATTGGGCAGTTGACTGTAAGCTTGATCTGGGAAATCCATTCAGCAGATGAATTCTACCTTATGCCTTATGACCTGCTGAATCGACGCGGCAAAACGGGGTGCGATTCGTCTGGCGGCATCTTTCCGCTGTCCAGATGTCAGCCAATCAACTCCATTGAATCTCCCACGCTCTTGAATTCTCTCATCAATGTCACATCGCCATGTCTGCTGATGGCCACTCAAACACTCACTCAATGCAAGAGAAGGACTGCAGAGCATGAACAATGCCTTCCTTGTTGCATCTGCCATCTCTCTTTCCATCGTCGTCGTTGCTACACTCTTCGCCTTTCAGGTAGTCATGTTCTCTAGAGTCTATATTCTCCCTCTGTTCGCGCTGGCCATCGCAACTAGCGAAGCCCAAAGCACGAATGGCACTGCAACGAATGTCAGCCTGAGCTGGCATGCTCCTGATGCATCTCAGATCAACAACCTCAAAAATGTCATCAATGGGACTGGTGTTTACGGGTTTGCGTTTAACGGATCCCAAGCGGCATCCAGCAATACATACTACGGAGGTTACAACTGGTATTCTCTTCGGATGGGACAGGTCTAGTTTCCGAGTGTCTTACTGACTGACAAAGGTGCAATATGCCCCACGTCAATACCAAGACGTACCCACGAGCTCCCAAAGAGTACGAGCTAGAGTACGTCGAGGTGGTGAGTGAGAATTTCCTTGACTCCATAGTATGCCTTTGGTGCTAACCGGATGGGCTTTCTTTCCTCATCAAAATACATAGTCGGGTTCTCATCGTTTGCTTGATTATTTCGCTATTTCAAGGTTTGTTTTAGGCTTTAGTCTAAACAGCTGTACGATGTTTGCGATATCACTAAAAAGCCATTGTATTGAGAGAGTTAAATGTAGAGAGGTGAAATTAAGATCGTCTGTAGAAATCTGGGCCCAAGATACTTGACCTCGAAGCGACATATCTCATTGTCATTCTTCCAAACTGCCGTTTCCAATTAACCATTCTCATATATTTCATTCTCCTTCGATACATATCTTTACAATATGTTACACCACTTCATCACTCACCATATCTCACAGATCCATAGACACCACAAGCGAACACCGTATGCCTCGAACACCTTCCCTAAAGAATCCTACCCTTGGTACTGCAGCGACGCAGGACTCTTCTACTATGGCGCGCCTCTCAACCCACCAGCCAACTCATCAGCAAGCACCTACTGGAGCGTTTATGACAATCCAATCAACCCATTTGCCCCTCAAGGCTTCAATGGTACTTGCCAATTCCCCCAAATCACTCGCGGAGGTCTGGACGACAGCCATCAACACGGCAAAGATCTTTACGCGGTTTACCATGACCTCCTCAACTTTCTACCCAGCGCCATTGACTCCTCAGTTACCTATCGCGTCACAAACAACGTCATCACAAGCCAGGTCGCCTCCATGCTCGTCTACGCCATGTACCATCCGTCCATTCCCTTCCCCCTACAAATCCAACCCGCCTCCATCGACAGTCTTGAGCCCACCTATGCCTGCCCCACCGCTTCCTCCGTTTACGGCACTTACGGCGCCGGCAGCACCAACCCGAATTGGACCGCCCATATCACCGCCTCCGCACCCCTTTTCCGCCGCCTCGACGCCATCTCCGGGGTCTCCCCCTCCGACTCTGGCTGGCATCAATCCCTAGACCATTACTTCGACAACCTCTCCGCCCGCCTCTGCCATGCCAAAACTCTCCCTTGCAACATCAGCAACCCAAGCCTGTGTATCACGCAAGAAATGGCCAACCAAGTCTTCCGCACCGGCGAATACGAATACAGCTACATCTACCGCGACGCCCCGCAATCTCTTTCCGCCTCCGCCGCCAGCTTCGGCGTCTGGATTGCCGAGCTTGCCCAGCATATCCGCGATCGGGTCTCCGGCGCCAGCCCTGTGCTGTACCGGCACAACGTCGGGCACGACGGCAGCATATCACGACTACTATCCATTTTACAGGTCGACGAGATGGTGTGGCCGGGTATGGGCAGTGAGGTTGTGTTTGAGGTTTTCAGGAAAGGCAAGGGGGATGAGAGGGTTGTAAGGGTGCTGTGGGGAGGGGTGGTGCTCAGAAGTTCGAATCCGGGACTGGGGGTACTGGATATGGTGCCGTTGGAGGTGTTATTGGGGTATTTTGATGGATTAGTGGGGGTGAGAGGGGGCTTGGTGAAGGGGCTGTGTGGGGCGCATTGAGCTCGAGGTATCTCTTGAGTCGCCACGATATCGATGCGAATACGTTGCATTGGGGACGCCGAAATATGCATAAACGACAACTTACACCGACTCTCCCTCCGAGACAACGAGCATCTCCGATCCTTAAACACCAAGGATCCAGCCCGCTTCAATACAACTCCTCAATATTCCAATAGACCACATGCAAAGCTCGCCCACCACATCCTCAGTGCTACGGGCAAATCTCCTCTCAACCCGCAGCAAGTCTTACCTCAGAAACTTGCCACAAATCGACATTCAAAATGTACCCACCCACCACAACCCTCCTCTCCGTACACACCTTGCCTAGCATATCCAACCCCCTGCACTCACTTCTATCTTTCCTTTCCCCCACTCATCTCCCGGCCAACCCGCCATTTCCCGATGCGCATAGCCTTTCCCCATTTCCCTAAATCAACCCACTGCGATCATCCTGCCTCTACGCCCTTAACCCCCCTTCCCAAAAAAACGACCAACTCTTCACCTCAGCATCCACTTCCACTCCTAGCACCGACTAATCTCCTTCCAAGAGCTCACTGCTCCACACCCCTCTAACCGCTTACCTCTTCTTTCCGCAAGATTCCCATCTTTGGCATTTCCTTCCCCCCACGACCACTCTTTTATGCAAACCTCCTTTTATCTCATTCCTCCCTCCCCGCCCCATCACCCCCTCGTCATCGACCTCCTCCTTCGCTAGCCCACCGTGTCCCTTTCTAATCTCCCCAGTAAACCCCCCTTCCTTCAGCGAAATAAAAAAGCCCCTTCACACCTCCAACCCTCAAAGCCATCAACTCCCTATTATCTAAACCCAGCACGCCCGCCAAGCCACGAAAAACGGCGCAGAAATGAACGAGCTTTGAGCAAACATGCGGGACAGACGAGGAATAGTTAAAAGTATGGGAAAAGGGAACTCTGTACCCAGGTTGGGATGGGGGAAAGGGCGTGCAAGAGGTGTGGGTGTTATTGACTGAGATATACCGGGAAACCAGGGGTAGGGCGATGGTATTTCCCAATTGAATGGCTTGCTTGGGTTTGAAAGGCAAGTTTATGGAAGGGGTGTCGGATGCGAAGGCACGGTTGACGAGGTCACTAAATCGGATGTGCGAGGGACAGGTTTTCATTTCAGGATTCGATGGATTGCGGGGTGAAGATTAAGGATCAAGGGGCACTTACTGTAAGCAGGGAAAAGGGCGTGATCAAGGACTTTGACCATTCCGTAACCTCCACCCTCCATCCAGCATGAGAACCCCCATCCATACACGACCTCCAACCCCTCCATCCATTCATCCACCAAGTATGTACAACAACCATCACCTCCGCCGTTTCCTCCCCAAGATGGAAATCTCCGCTGATCTGTTTCGGATTTGAGGGAAAAGGTTGATAAGAGCACGGAGTGTGGTGAGGGAGGCGGGAGATAGAACGTTTAGGTTGGGGATGTGAGGGTTGTTGGCATTTACGGGGGTGTTGGTTATGGGAAGAGGAGGGTCGAGGGTTGCGGGTTGAGGGGTGGGGATATGGGTTATTGGGGAGTGGGGAGTGGGGAGTGGGGAGTGGGAGGGGGGGGATACGCGTGACGAGGAGGCCAGGTCTTTTTCTGGAAATTCTACAAGAGGGACAATTGAGACAGTTAGCTTCCGGGGAGGATTAAAGCTCGAATTTTCGAGTCCGGGGGTTGGAGGTTTCAAGTGCGAGTGGGAAATTTTGAGAAGAAAGAAACTCGAATTCTCCATTCGAGAAGTAGAACAGTTGGCTCAACGCACGATCATGAAAGCTACCTACGGAACGAAAAGCCGGGACTCTCCGCCTCTGACATGGAAAACTTCACCCCCGCCACCCTCGCCCACCCTTGCCACCCATCCACCCCCTCACCTCGCCCCCCCAGCCAACCACCTCTTCACCTCCGCCACCTCCAGACTCCCAAACTTCTCATCCAACCTCCTCTCCGCCCTCCTCACCGCCTCCGCCAACAACGCCAACAACCCCGTCTGGTCCCCCAGCCCCAACTCCCTCGGCACCTCCTCGTGGCTCAGCACAAGCGACAATTCATCCATCCGGAACTCCACTTGGCGGAGCGTCTGGTACTCGTACGCCCAGACGATCTTGTGCGTCCAGATCCTGATGAGTTGGCTTCTTGACTGGTCGGCCCACACGTCGGCACGGTCGGAGGCGGTGAAGGTGGGGTGGAAATTTTTGCCGAAGAGGCGGCGGATGGACTTGTCGATGGCGGTGAAGGCAAGGGGGGTGAGGTCGGCGAGGGTGAAGGTGATGATGACGGTTTTGATCATGGCGTGGTGGTGGGGTTGGAGGTTGTTGAAGTAGCGGGCCGCATATTGGATGGGGCCAGGGTCGAGGAGGAAGCTGTTTCGGCTGTAGAGCCAGGTGTGGTACTGGTGGTAGACTTGCTGGCATGTTGCCAGGAGCTGGATGGCGGGGTGTGTGACGAGGGGTTTTTCCTGTTTTAGCACTTTATGCTTAATTACGGACACTGCAGGGCGCGTATAGTGCTTTACCAATTAGTGTCTACGATATTGAAATCGATATTTCCAGTCAAGAAGACACATTTCGGTTCGGATTTTCCAGTTCTCCTTAGCCACTTGATTGAAAAGAGTCCTTTCCATAAGACGAGGCCGGATTTCTCCGGGCACCAATATGAACTCGACGATACGATTCCGTATCTCAGCAGGTAAAGCAAAGAATGGGAAGATGGTACGGTCACGGCTATGTGGCGCTGTCGACAAAATGGTCAGTTGAGAAGCAAAATCCAAAAGTTGGTAGAACTGACCTGTCGCTCGCTTGCTTTGGACAACCAGATCATGCGTAAGCCGTGTTTTTGCCTGTGCTAATGCCACTGAGGCGGCTTCAATTCTTGAACAGGTCTCTTTTACATCACGAAGCTCTAATTCTTCCATGCCCTGGGTTATGTTACTTGCCATACTAGCTCGCATGCGATGACAGCCGCTGCGTTACTTTTGGTGATCGCGTAGCCTTGCTTTTGACCTCGTACTGTAGCACGTAAATCTCTAAGACTGAGAAACTTCGTGTACTATCAGTAGGAAATAGAGACTGTGAAACGAAGGGCAAGATATGATAGTAGTATTGAAAACGATATGTTGTAGTCGTCCAGTAAGAGGCGGCGTGTTAAGAAAAAGGGAGGACTGGTAGATGTGTGATCGCGTTGCCACCCATAGTGCTGGCATTGCCGCTTTTGCAGGTGCTAGGTGGCACTATTCTCCGAAGTTATTCCGGGCATATGTCTGCAAGAAGCTCTCAGCTCCACGATGATTCTCTGGAGTGTCTTCCAGCTATCACACACCGGCTCCTAGGTCTACCGAGAGATCCACTTCAGCAACGCTCAACCCAGACTGAATTGCATTTGTGAGACAGTGCCCAACCCAGGAAACAGTAGTCCCTGATAGGAAGCCGCAATGGTTCCAATGAGAAACATCTTCGACGAAGAACAAGAAGAAAAAAGCAGACACAGAGAGGGCTGAATGAGATTGAATGCCACTGATTATCCTGATGGACGATGTTGACGATGCGCCAGGCCTTGAGATTGGGCTGCGTCTTGCATCTACTTGATGAGGGGAGCAATCAATTGGGTTTCTATGTGGAACATCTTCCTTCATCTGTGGTTTTCAGCAGGGCAATTAAACATTATAATACCAACAACCTAGAAACGTGGTACCTCAGGTGCCTGGGAATGCAAATGCTTATGCAACAAACCTGCCTTCACCTGGCTTCCCTTGCTCCAGCATGCTGTCCCCCTTCCATGTTCTCGGGCGCCCTCGGCCCCACCATCCAATCCTCCATGGCCAACCATTCACTCCAGCTTTTCTCTGCCCCCTCAATCTCCGCAATGACCGGCCCCTGCAGTGGCCGCATAAACGGTACAGCCTCTAATGGCAACATATCATAGTCCTTCTTCACCGACGCCCAGCCACCACTCTTGGCCGCAAAGAGATAGTTCCGCCGCTCTTGCTCGTGCAAAGGACCCACGCCGATAGCCCAGTCGTCGCCAAAAAAACCGTGCAGTATCCCAGGGAAATCAAGCCCTGTGACCACCAGCCGCCGCAGATACGGAATCAAGGATACACTTGAGTAAGACTGGTGAGGAGGCGGGTTGTTTGGACGGCCAAGCATGCTGCCCGGTGTAGGGGGCCCACGACTTGAGGAGCTTGTTATGGGGTTGGCGGGGCGCTGAGACGGTAAATGGATGTTGATAAAGGCAGCAACAGCCAATACTGGGCTGCTCGTCTGAGCATGGTCGACAAAGTATCGTTGGCAGGATTGGTATTTCGGGTACCACTCGAAGATATCGAATTGAGGGTCATCAGCTCGGTGGGCAGGCGGCTCTGTATGCCTGGTATGAGTGGCATAGGCGGCAAAGTGGAATTGTTCATGGGCATCACCGTTTGCAGGACCGGGGTAAGCCATCTGACTAGACTAAGATGCACTCAATGTTCACGCGTGGTATCGACAGCAGACGTCCACTGGCACCCCCACGAAATAAGTCCGACTTTTCTCGCGGTAGCAGTCGGAAAATTGCTGACCGTTGAGAACTAATCGTCCGCACTCCGAGGCAAACGGTGATACTATTACACAGGAAGTGCAATGGTAGGTGAAAGCGATAAGTCGGCGAAGAGACAAGACGCGTCTAAGAGATCAAAGGTTGGTACCGACGTCTGCGACATGGCCGTTGCGGACCATGGTACAAGTATGTGTTTCTCGGGTCTAGGCCTTTGTCGGTGGTCGTTCAAGCTATCAAGTTCACGGATTGCCACCACAATAGACAAGTGCCGGATTCGTAGAGGAGAAGGAGATGGTGGTGATAGTGGCAGACAGCCATAAGGCGTCTACGAGGGCGTGACTAGGTAGGGATGAGGATATGGAGGAGAGGACTCTTGATGGGAAGACAAGAGAGGGAGGACGGAGTTGGAATGAGCTAATGGGCGAGTCTGTCCATTTCGAAGTATATTGGCTATTCGGATCGTTGGGACCTGTAGAGATCGATGCTCGGGAGCGACTCGAGGGAGGCTGAACTCCTTAATGCGATATGTGATTTGCTTCCGAGATTCTTTCGAAAGTAGTTGCTCTGTGGTAGCGTTGAGCTGGGATAATCCGCCACCACTGAGCCCCCCAGAGTCTAGGCTTGTTCAGTTAGGTACTCGAGTAGCTTGGCTTCCAATGATTCATGATTTAGAAATCAACAACGATATAGACAATAGATGGATAGACAGACAGGTAGGTACAGTACATCGAACGGCAATCAGGTCAGTTACGCGGCCACGCCCGAACGACCTGCCCTTCTCAACTGTGGCTGATACCCTGTAAACTACGGTATGTACTCTCTACTTCTCTACGGACCGCAGAGTATCTAGCAAACTAGTACTCGTTGCCGACACGGCTCGATCGGACGAACATGCAAGATTCGATGTCAGGCTACTACTATGGGTCTGCTCAACATAGGACATTCCTAGGATTGTCCATGTGATCACGGAAGGGCATCTGGAAAGCCACGCCATCGCTACCTTAGTCTTCGTCGCCCTGGACTTAGATCGAGCGTGGTTCAGCTGAAAGCATGGGATGTATCTACGCATAAGGAAAAGCCTGGAGGATCTGGTGCTATACATAGCATCGTGTTTCCATAGTCAAACCTATGGCAGTGCTCGAATTGCGCCAGTTCATTCATCGAGGGGAGAGGACCGATCTCAATGGAAACCCGGTTGCGCTGAGACAGCCTGAGAGATGTCACGATGGGCCCACGCGTCGAACCAATAGCAGGCTTCGAACTTAGAGCGCACGTCAATCACCTGCATCAGTCGGTAACTTGGGGCATGCAGCTGTGCCACTGGTAGGTAGGGAAACTGATATCCTAATGTACTACGGTAGTAGGTAGCAGGTATGCTTCTGCCCTGTACCTACATGCCCGGACTTGTCAGCAGAAGGAGAGTTGTCCGCCTTACTGGGGGCATACGTCATGGATATTTGCTAGAGGTCAACCACCACCTTCTTTTAGCTCCGTCGTTCTATGATGCAATCATCAACAGCAATGGCACAAATAGCATTCTCTCTCAATTCTCGGATCAAGGTGCGTTCAGCAACATGTAGAGCTGGACATGCAAAACAGCTAAGGCTTTTCAGCTTGCCAATGGTCTATCCATGCCCCAGATCCACCTGGGGGTGTACCTAACTTCGGGGAATGAAACGGTCAACGCCGTGAAGTGGGCGCTGGAGGTACTCCTTGATTCCAGACATGACTTCTGCCACCTCTACTCACTACTTTAGGCTGGATACCGAGCGTGCGCATTTCCAATCCAAACCCGCAAACAGGATGCCAAGCCTTGACGACCGACAGCATTGACTCGGCGCAAATGTATCACAACGAGCGCGAAGTCGGCTCTTCGATCCTTGATTTCCTTTCCAGCAAGAGCAATACCTCCTCGCTCCAACGAGAAGACATTCATTTCACATCGAAGCTTGCGTCCAATACGTCCTACGATGCCGCTCGCAAGGCAATAAAACAATCCATCAAGCAAAGTGGCTTGGACTACATTGACCTCTTCCTACTACACAGCCCATACGGTGGGAAGGCGAAGAGATTGGAATGCTGGCGCGCAGTGGAGGATGCGATTGAGGAAGGTGAGGTCAAGATAGGTGGTGTGAGCAATTTCGGCGTCAAGCATGTAGGACCGCCTACATATTACAGGGAACTTGGGCTATTACTGATGGCTCCCAGCTGCAAGAGTTGGTTGCCTCGAAACCCCGAACCCATCCTGCGGTCAATCAAATCGAAGTCCACCCATTCAATCCCCGGACCGAGATCACCTCGTTTTGCCAAAAGCACGATATCGTTGTTGAGGCATACGCGCCGCTCGCTCGAGCGCTTCGGATGAAGCATCCCACCATCCGTTCGCTGTCGACCAAATATTCCTGTACGCCGGCGCAGCTCATGATCCGATGGAGCTTGCAGCACGGCTTTGTACCATTGCCCAAGAGCGTGACTCACTCGCGGATCATCGAGAATGGCGATATGGGAGGGTTCGAGATTGACTCGGCGGACATGAAGACGATGGATGGGCTGGATGAATACCTCGTGACTGATTGGGATCCGGTGGATTGCGACTGAATCCCTGGAGGAAGAATGAGACGCGCAGTCGTTACGGGATCTGTAGATGTACAGGTACGACTGTCTACGATCCGACACGACGATCATTGCGCATGTTTCCTCCATCGGGTCTTTTTTGGTAGATTCCCGCACGTAGCTGACTCTGGAGTAGCTGCAAACTGTCCGTACAGTTACATATTTGTCTCTCGCTACGCTGCCCAACCGTTTGTAGTCATGCTTTTCTTGTTACATCACGACATGAATAAACGGCGAGATGTCGAATCTCTCAGTGGCGAAGAAGATGTCATTCTTGCTTGTCACCGGCGTAACCGATGGGGTGACAGAAAGTGAAGGCGATTGGGGATTTCTCCCGCGGAAGCCGACGATGGATAGCGGGGGAAAGGGGGCGCGGAGGGTTAAGTCCACCGTAGGGCTGGATATCAGTCGGACCAATAGGAAGGTGCCGATAAGGTCCCACCTTTTGCAATTTCCGTTGTCACGATCCTCCTCAAATCATCATTCACACCCGTTTCCACCAATGAAATGTCAAGACTCTGATGGATTGTTTCCGGAAACCCACCCCCTATGGGTTAACAGTGAGACGTCTCCAAGGGCAAAACTACTGGCAACCGGCAATCATAGATACACTTCTTCCGGCCGACTGCGAGATTCCATCTGTTTTCCCCGGCCAAGATGGAGCGGATCACCGGGGGGATGGGGGATGATTTCATTGACACCCTCAACCATTATCATTTGTTATTATTACAGTATTGTCATTATTATCATCATTGCCCTCCAGGCTCCATATCAGCCATTCTTAGCTTGCTTTTTCCAGCAGCGGGCGGTGGGCCTCCCGATCCCATGGCACCCACGCACCCTACCGTACAAGTAGGCTTTCTTTCCCTCATCGACAGCATGTGAAGAACTCAACACTTCTGCTACCTACTTCACAAAACCATACCACCCCCCCGAGAAACCCGCACCGCAACTGACCATCCACTCTACATTGGCAATTGGTTGCTGCTATCTTTCAAACCTCACTTCCTGAGTCCTTATCCCCCCAAACATGTCGAACCTTCCATCCGAGCCGGAATTCGAGCAGGCCTACAAAGGTGAGCTTCGCAGCGAAGCATCGGTATTGCACAGTGAAAGCCACCAACTAAACCGCGAATTGCAGAGCTTGCCTCAACACTCGAGAACTCCTCCCTCTTCAAGAAGAATCCGGAATACAAGACCGCTCTCAAAGTTGCCTCGATCCCCGAACGGGTCATCCAATTCCGAGTCACCTGGGAAGATGACAAGGGTGAAGTCCAAGTCAATCGCGGATACCGTGTGCAATTCAACTCGGCATTGGGGCCATACAAGGGTGGGCTGAGGTTCCATCCCTCTGTGAACTTGTCGATTCTTAAGTTCTTGGGCTTCGAACAGATTTTCAAGAATGCCTTGACCGGCTGTAAGCTCACACCAATTGCAAATCCAGCAACTAAAAAAACCTCCCATGTCCATCCAGAGCTTGAACTGACTGGTATTTAAATAGTAAACATTGGAGGTGGCAAAGGGGGAGCAGACTTCGACCCCAAAGGCAAGTCGGACAACGAGATCCGCAAGTTTTGCTTTGCGTTCATGAAGGAGCTTGGGAAGCACATCGGAGCCAATACCGATATCCCCGCGGGAGATATTGGGGTCTCACCTCGCGAGATTGGATGGCTGTTTGGAGCGTACAAGGCACAAACAACGCTGTGGGAGGGCGTATTGACTGGAAAGGGTGGGTCATGGGGAGGTAGCTTGATAAGACCAGAGGCTACAGGTTATGGTCTCGTCTACGTAAGCAGTCGTGCTCACTCAATCTTTACAAATTCCTAATTTCTGCCGCAGTACGTTCAACACATGATCCAATATGCCTCTGGCGGTAAAGAATCGTTCCAAGGCAAGCGCGTCGCTGTCTCTGGATCCGGCAACGTCGCCCAATACGCTGCCCTGAAAGCGATCGAGCTCGGCGCAACCGTCATCTCTCTGTCTGATAGTAAAGGCTCTATAATCACCACCAGTGAAGGCGGAATCACCCCCGAGGACATCGCCTACATCGCCCAACTAAAGGTCGACCGCAAGCAGCTAACGGAGCTCACCAGCTCGGAAAGCCACAAAGAAAAGTTCAAGTACATCGAGGGCGCCCGCCCCTGGACCCACTGCGGCAAAGTCGATGTTGCCCTCCCCAGCGCGACGCAAAACGAAGTCTCGGGCGAAGAAGCCCAAGCCCTCATCGATGCAGGCGCGAAATTCGTCGCCGAAGGCAGCAACATGGGCTGCTCCGCCGAAGCCATTGACATCTTTGAGCACCACCGCAAATCCCAAAAGGGCAGCGCGATCTGGTACGCGCCCGGTAAAGCGGCCAACGCGGGCGGTGTGGCCGTCTCTGGGCTCGAAATGGCGCAGAACTCGCAGCGCATTGCGTGGACGGCGGAGGAGGTGGATAATAGATTGAAGCTGATTATGGAGAATTGCTTCAAGAATGGGCTGGAGACGGCCAAGGAGTACGTGGAGCCGGCGGAGGGGGAGTTTCCGAGTCTGGTGGCGGGGAGTAATATTGCGGGGTTTAGCAAGGTGGCGGCGGCGATGAAGGCGCAGGGGGATTGGTGGTGAGGATTGACGTATGAGGGGACAAGGGAGAGGGGTATCAGGTGTGGCGCTTTCCGACACGGTTAAGAAATCGAATTTGAATTCCCGTGAAAAACAATGACGATTCTGATGTGTTCTCATACAATAATGACACAAAACATCCCCACCCATCTCAACCCCAGTTCCCACACCGAGAACCATCCCCGCCTTGTTCGATCCTCATACCACCCTCAGCAACTGCTCAGCAATCGATCAATCGATAATATCATGTCATATCATGTGACAGCAATAAGCGCGTGAAGTTACGAGTTACGGGATTGTTTGTCCCCAGAATATTCCGTACGAGTATACATATATTGTGTATAAGGGAGGAGAAAAGCGACGTGTTAAATCCAATCCCCTATCCAAATCCATTTATCTACTGTAAGCATCCATCAATCAATCGGCGTTTCAACAACAGCAGCACACAGACCTCTCCGTACCCCATCCCATCCCATCCCATCCCATCCCATCCCATCCCATCCATCCCATCCCCAACCTCTCCCTCCACATTCCACATTCCACCAATCCATCAGTCAGTCAGTCCATAGAAAGAAGTCCGTGAACGGCGCATCGCCTACCTCACTCCACGCTCGCAAATATGAAGTGCCGGCCACGGCCTTCTACGCCGTCGGTTGGAGGGGCACTCGGTCACGAGAATTTCAAGTTGGGACGGAGATTGCCATCCGATATGTAAACATTGCAGTCGAAGCTTCGAACGATTATGATACAAGGTACAGCCATCCCTTCCCTTCCCTTAACGCCCCGTGACCTATTCAACCCACTGCCATGAGACATACAAAAGCATAGATCGTCCATTGCGGACATGCAACTTTCCCAAGCAAACTATGACCTGCCACACGGTATTGGGATTCAGGTATCTAGCTCGCTCCTCTAGCCGCTGCACATGATGCACTCCTCTCGATTCTTGATACTACCTGTCATCTTATCAGAATCCTCATTACCGTCATCATTAGACAACCAACTTACACTGCAGCACCTTCTCAGCATAAATATCCTCTTCCCTCGTAGTACTTTTCTCCTCCGTGTCCTCCTCCTGTTTGACCCCATTGAGTGCCGGCTCCGGCAGCTTCTCCTCTGGCGCCGGAGGGCCAACGGGATCAGTCGCCAATGTCTGCGGACTCTCTCCCTCCTCGATATCGGCCTTGAAGGTTGGGATCACGACACTCTCTTTCTTCGACGGCGGAGAAAACTTCTTATCCTCGGACATTGGGGGTGGAGTGGAAGTCGGGGTTGGCATGCCATTTGTGACCATGGAGGATTTTTGCGAAGACATTGAACGCGGTATAGCGGAGTATTGAGGGGAGGAAGAATAGCCGGCTGAAGGGATCGATCGCTTTTTGGCGCCTGGGGTACGGGCAATGTTCGTGTCTGCAACTTTGAGTTGCTCTTGGTCGACAGTGAATTGAATCGGTGCAGACGCGGCCATTGTGCGGAGATAGTACATTCCAGTCTTTAGACCTAGCTTCCAGCCGGCAAAGTGCATACTTGTGATCTTACCCATTGTTGGTTCCTTGAGATGGATATTCAGGGATTGGGATTGATCGATGAAGGCGCCACGGTCAGCAGCCATCTGGACAATGGTTCGCTGGGATATCTCCCAGACGGTCTTGTATAGTGCCTTGATATCTGCAGGTATATTGGGTACATTCTGGATAGAGCCACCATCGGCGATGATACGGTTCTTCATGTTGTCAGACCAAAGACCCATGTCAACCAAGTCCTTCAACAGCCAGGGGTTAACGACTTGGAACTCTCCTGCCAACACACGACGCGAGTAGATGTTGGAAGTATATGGCTCGAAACACTCATTGTTTCCTAGGATCTGGCTGGTGCTGGCCGTTGGCATGGGCGCCACCAGCAAGCTGTTTCGAACACCATGCTTGGCGATCTCGGCCTTGAGGGAATCCCAGTCCCACAAGTCAGTAGGAGTGACATTCCACATGTCATATTGTAAGACGCCTTGGGAGACTGGGGAACCCTCGTACGAAGAGTAAGGTCCATCCTTCTTGGCAAGCTCGCAAGAGGCTGTCAACGCTGCATGGTAAATGGTCTCAAAGATTTGCTTGTTCAGTTGCTTCGCTTCTGGCGAGTCAAATGGCAACCGAAGAGCGAGGAACGCATCCGCAAGGCCTTGGACACCGACTCCAACGGGGCGATGTCTCATGTTGCCTCGCCTCGCCTCCTCAACTGGGTAGTAATTCACATCAATGACCTTGTTTAGATTACGCACGACGACTTGCGTGACTTCGTGGAGCTTGCCAAAGTCGTACTCTCCACGCTGAGCATCTACAAAGGCAGGAAGACCCATTGATGCCAGATTACAGACCGCAACCTCGTCTGGTGCAGTGTACTCGATGATCTCGGTGCAGAGATTCGAGCTCTTGATAGTGCCAAGGTTCTTCTGGTTGCTCTTCTTGTTGCAGGCATCTTTGTACAACATAAAGGGATTACCCGTTTCGGTTTGCGCTTCAAGGATAGAGTACCACAGCTTTTGCGCCTTGATGGGCTTACGGCCACGGCCTTCCTTCTCGTATCTGAACCTGTTGTTAGCGCAAGGAATTCTTAGCATTATTGTCAGGATCCTACTTCTCGTATAGTGCTTCAAATTCATCACCATAAACATCAGCCAGACCTGGGCATTCATTGGGACACATCAGAGTCCATTCTTTATTGGCCTCAACTCGCTTCATGAATAGATCGGGTATCCACAAAGCAAAGAAAAGGTCACGTGCTCGCACTTCTTCTTTTCCGTGGTTCTTTCGTAAATCCAGATATTCAAAGACATCCGCGTGCCATGGCTCCAGATAGATGGCAAATGCACCTGGACGCTTGTTGCCTCCTTGGTCGACATACCTCGCGGTGTTGTTGAATACACGCAACATTGGAACGATACCATTAGATGTGCCGTTTGTACCAGCAATGTATGAACCGGTAGCCCGGATATTGTGGATATTCATTCCTACACCGCCAGCGTTTTTGGAAATCAACGCACATGTCTTTAAGGTGTCATAAATACCCTCAATACTATCATCCTTCATGGCAATCAAGAAACATGATGCGAGCTGACCATCAGGCGTACCCGCACTAAAGAGCGTTGGGGATGCATGGGTGAAAAACTTTTGCGACATGAGACTGTAAGTCTCGATAGCCCCATCGATGTCATCTCCATGCATTCCAACAGCGACACGCATGATCATATGCTGGGGACGCTCAGCAATCTTGCCATCTATCCGCAGCAAGTAGGATCGCTCAAGCGTCTTGAATCCAAAATACTGATAATTGAAATCTCTGTCATAGACAATTGCAGAGTTTAGCTCCTCAGCGTGCTTCATGACAATCTCGTGGGTTTTCGTAGATATCATAGGTGAAGGTTTCTTGTTTATAGGGTTAATGTAGTGGAAGAGGTCATCTACCACGGACGAGAATTGTTTCTTTGTCTGCTTGTGGAGGTTCGAAACTGCAATTCGAGCAGCAAGAATCGCGTAGTCTGGATGGGTGACGGTCATGTAGGCGGCTGTCTCGGCGGCCTGTAAAAAAGAAAGTATTAGCATAAAACGACGAGTACTAGCTGTAGTGTCAATTTCTACTCACAAGATTGTCCAGCTCCACGGTCGTAACACCCTGGTAGACACCAGAGATGACCTTCTGTGTGATGGCAGCAGCATCGACATGGTCGGCATCCAATCCATAGCATAGCCTCGAGACACGTGCAGTGATCTTGTCAAACTGCACACGCTCTTTGCGATTGTCTAAGAGGGTAGGCATTAGCATTTTGTGATTTTGCTGGAGAGCTGGGAGTAATGTCTCCGAAGACCATGGAAGGTGGTGAAATAACAGCAATGACGTTCAATGATGCATAAGGGGTATCCAAAGATTTTACTCGAGACTTACCACGCTTGTACACGAACATATCGAGATCTGTGGGTCAACGAGGAAGGAGCCCCTCGATGATATTGAGATGGAGAGTAGCTAACAGTGGTGCAGTGCCAGGGAATACTCTACTAATTTCTGCTCCTGCAGGAGATGAGAAATGCAACAGCTAATAGAAGTGGGACGAGGTGAAGAGGATCTAGTAGCGGGGGGAAAATGTTCAAAACAAGAGAAGGCGAAGGTGGGATATCATTCAGACGCGGAACGCGTAAAGTGCTAACACAAGGGAGAGTTCGTGTTTGCACCAGCTTATTAATCAAGCCGCTAAGATAAGATAACACTGCAGGTGCAAGACGACAATCCACGATCCGAGTGTTTCGAGATACGGTGTGCCAAAACAGAGAGCTGGATGAAGAATCCAAGCAGCCGCTATCCAGAAGATTTGCCAGCTTGCTCCTGATACTTGAAACAGGCCAAACCTCGTATGCCTCCTCCGAGAGAAATATTCAAGGTAAAGGATGTCAAACAGTCGTGATGAAGAAACTCCTGCACTTGTTTTCTCTTTCCGTCTTATAGAAGCCCATCAATGTCCGCAACTAGACTTCTGCTGGAAGCCTTCAGGACCTCAGGTGCTAGCAACATCATTTCCGCCGATACCCAAGTTGACGCCACGACTGATTCCGCCGCTTCCGGAGTTACAAACGCAGACTGTCACAGTACTTTCCACTTCGACGCTATTGTCGGTGAAATGTGTTTCACTTTGGCAACTAAACAAACCCAAATACCTCTGGCCTTTTACGGAAATGGTCGGACGAGACGAGGGTGGAGGGGTGTCGAGCCACGCAAGCCATGCGATGAGCCCGCCTGCCTGTGCCCAAAAGCCTTTGCTATGATGTACATTCTAAACTGTCCTCATGCGCTGGCCTAACATCGATAACCCGAATGCCCGGAACGGACGTAGGTAATTCTACAGTTGGTTTGAGCCCCAAGACAAGCCTTCTATTGTCTCAGAATCGAGAATCACTCTCTATGCGATGCGAGGCTTGCAACGACCCGGTGATAGTGAGATGGGAGAAGGTGGGCGAATTAGTAGTATCACAGAAACCAACATTCGTGATGTCTGGGATGCGTATTAGATCTTGCTGTGGTGAAGAAAAAGCACCCCTCGCATTGGGAATGAATTACTGGGGTACAGGAGCAATAACATAAGATGACATCTCACACGTCTGGAGGTCTCCAGTCTTTCAAGGCCGGGTCGAAGCTTTCCCCCACCATTCCAACTCTCAACCAAGTATGCCAGTTCGATCTTCAAGGCTCCAGTGTTTCTTCAAAGTACCACTCGAGCTACACAGTCACATCTGTTCCCCACCCTCGCCTCATCAACCTCCCACATCCTCATTCCGTCAACGCACAACTACTCGCTACCTCTACCGGCCTCGGCCGCAACCCCTTCAGAGCACTCTCCCAATGCTGACCCGAGAACCTACAGACCTCCTCACTAAGCCCTTCCCACGACCCAAACGCCATCAACCCCTCTTCCTTCAACCTTTCACAAGTGCGACCCAGCCAAATATTGCCCGTCATACCTCTCAGATGGCAAGGCCTTCCGTCCTCTTCTCTGATCACCTCATCCACAATATGCAGCGACCGGACCACAGCGACGCGATACAGCCCAACCAACTGCTCCTCCATGCGGATATCTGACGCTTGGCCGTAGTTTGCGATCCAGCTCCTGTTGCTGGGGTTGCGATACTTGGTGCCGCCGAATTGCGCGTTTTCGTGCAGGTAGAGGGCCCAGGGGGGGCTGTCGGAGGTGGCATACATGTAGGTTGCGATGTAGAGGCTGCGGGGCGGGAGGGCTGCTGCGGAGAGGATGGAAAGGTGGGAAAAACGGTTGATAGGATTGTCTATGCGGATGGAGAGGTGAGGGCTTTTGCGTCAGCGGGCTTTGGGGATGGGTGTGGTTGATGTGGTGGTAGAAATTGGGTTGGCTGGAGAGCCGGCGTTGTTGGGGATGGGGTTTTGCTGGGACATTGCGGTTGTTCTGGCGACTGGTTGCGATATCATTTCGGGGAATGTTCTGGGGTTTTTTGTTTAGTTGCTATTCTACCCTGGGATTTCGAAGAGTTTATAACATCTGTATATTTGTGAACTCAGACTTAGCTGGTGAATGTGTTTCCTATGAGGCATTAATTAGCTGTAATACGTTCTTCACTTCGTTATGGTGTTTCATTGGTGAATGATATGCAGCTTTCACTCTTTTCTAATTCTTCTCTCCGTAAGCTGATCAAAGATAATGATGACGATACTATTTTAGCTGAGATGTCATATGGACGGCAGAGAAGCACAGATGCTATATCAATAGATGAGAGCCACGCTTATTGCTCTGCTCTGCTTGTTTTCCTCCTCCGATAGGTTTTTAGCACGAAGCACAAAGACGATAAAAAGCAACGATTGTACTTGCACATTGCCCTTCCACCGTCCTACAATCGTGGTTCTTATCGCTTCCAGACATTTTTTTTGCCGCCCAAAGATCCATGACAATAGTCATACAATGGCCACCGTTTAGCCCGACTCACTGTCCTCGCTATCCTCCCACTCCTCGCTTTCCTCCATCTCAATGTCCTTGCCTCCCACGAACTTGCAGTTCGCACCTTCGGGCGGAAGGGCCAGGCCTTTGTTCGTCAATTCGGCACGCACGACCGGATCATAGTCGATGCCAACGGTGGAGCGGCCTTCTATGATGCGGCTTTTGCAGACGAGACTCGCGGCTTCCTCTTTGGTCAGGAATTCTTTGAAGGGCTTGTCGTGGAATTTCTTGGTATGGGAGGGATATTCGCCTGTAAGAGGTGGTTTAATCGAGAACGTGGATTAGCTGGGGAGTCATGGGGAGCTCACAACGCCAAGTAGGCACTCTCTTGTGTATTCCTCTCAATCGGGACTCAAGCTGCTTCAAGATGATGGCGATTTGCTGGCCGATGGGCCATTGCCAGTCGTTCCAGGGTTGCGGAGTGGAGGCCATCTCGGTGTAGGCTTTGTGCAAAGCTATGAACTCAATTTGATCATGGTTGGTGGAGTATATGGCGGCGTCGTCGCCGTACGGCTTTGCGAACTGGCAGACGACGTGGGACCACATCAAGTGCCATTGTTTCTCTGTGACTTCAACTATGCTGGTCCTTAGTATGATTGTCAAAAGGAAAGTGGCCATGAGCTTACCTTTCAACATTCCATACTTGATAATCCGCACCTTCTCCCCTGTTGCCTTGTACTCATACTGCGGTGCCATGGCCTCCCCATCTACGGTACAAGTACCATTGGTGCACACAAAGTGACAAAGCTCTCGCCAAGTGGGGATTGTGGTAGTTCCAGAAGGATTTCCCACTACATTGACTTCCTCAGGGAGCAGTGCATCAAAGATCTCCTTGTCCCACTGTGCATGCTTTGCAGCACCATTCTGGGTCGAAAGCATTTGGGTGCCGCTAAGATAGCGTTCGTAGCGACGGATGAGACATTGTTTGAACCCGGATGGTACCATTAGCTCATGGGCCATCTCGGGATGGAGCTTGAGATACTCGGCCACTTCGTATCGTGGTTAGCGTCTCGTAGTTGTTCTCAGTGTTGAGACTTACTGTTCTTACTCTTCGAGGAAAGGAAAGCAATCTCCTCATCGTGACTTAGACTGGCACACTGGGTCTCATCGCTGACAAAAGAATTCCATTCGCCAAGACGAAGCTCGAGCTTATCGGACATCTCGAACTGTTTTAGATGACACTACTGACACTAGATCAACGAATAAGGGAAGACTAAGGGTGCGATGAATATCTGTAGTACGGTCGCTCTGTGACATGTAGAGTATACCGTATGAACTGTCTGGACACCACATCACCGGAAAAATTAGGTAGGTAAGGTAAGGTAGGTCTCGGAAGGTGACGTGAGGTCATTCTAGCACAACCTCGCTTACAGTTCGTCACCATCTAAGACTTCCTCCAAGCTTGTTTGTTTTATATCATCCTGGATGCGTAGAAGCTGACCTGGACCTACTGTTAGCACAGAACTCATACACCTTAATAGACTTCTAAAATCATGATTAACTTCAAAACAGAGTACGTCACAATTTGCATGGTTCAATTCTTTACCTTCTGCATCAAAGAATTTCCTCGTCTTTTGACCCCTTTCTAAAAAGTCTTTGGGAAAGGGCCTAGCCCACTGAATGATGAGTGCCAAGCGGTGGTCATCTGCGCTCCAATCACCGTTCTTTGCATCGTTACTTGCGAACAGGGGACTTCCGCGGATGAACTCAAAGGTCTACCCAAAAGAAATATGTCACTTGATAGAAGAGAGAACGGTCGTGAAAATCTAGATGTCTCGTTTACGGCTAGAAATACAAGGAGTTCACGTACAACTTTCGACTATATCTCATGAGAGAACTTACGAGACAATATAAACTCCAGATATCTACACCCGTACCGCAAGGCGCGCCTACTGTTAATTCCGGAGCTCTCAAGAATGGTGATTGAATACGAGCGCTTAAATGCTGGCTCACCCAATATGCTGCAAATGACAATAACGGTGGGATTAGCACTCTCAAGATCTGCACCAGAGGTCACACCATTGAATACGTACAAACTCCCAAATCGATGATTCTGACTCTGATATACTTCATCTTTGAGATCAATGGTGTGGAGACAAAGTCCGGGGCTGGTATGTCCGCAGATTTCTCCGTGGCATTGGGCTCAAAACTCCAAAACTTTCGTTCTTTCTTAGGAGCCAGGTCGGCTATCTTGAGTGGAGGCATTTTCGAGAGATATTCCGCAATCATGGCTTCTGTGTCTTCCAGCTCAAGCAGGATATTTGATGGTTTGATATCTTAAAAATACGTTAGTCGTGTCGTGCAACATTAGAAGAGTGCATTTATAGGAACAGGCCGAGGAATAGATACTACAGGTCACAGACTACTAAAGGCCGCAGATTACTACAAACATGACTCTAAGGAGACATACATTCTCGGTGGAGAAAATCCAGCGCTAAGAGGAGTTGTCGCACAACCTGTTTGACTACTTTGATAGGAAGCATATGATGATTGAAACAAGCCGTATGGTAGCAAATATGTGGGCCGGAGACATCAGAAACAAAACAGACGTGACTGTCATGGGATCCGACATGGTCAAAACAACCAATTAGCTGCGAAACGTGATGTTGACCTGAATGTCTGGAATGCCGGATATCTTAGATATTCTTCCAAGCATACTAACTTCAAAAATATCATGCTTGCCACCGTAGCATTCTGATCGGAGAACTTTAGAGCTACATGTTTATGAAATTTGGAAGATTGTAGTCCTAAGCCAGAAGTCAGATCCGGTATCTTACTTTGAGTCGTGCGCAAGCCATACAGTCGAATACTGACCATAATCTAGTTTTCTCAGAACCGTGTATCTTTGATCACCTTGTCGCCCACGTTGATCCGATGGAAGCCTCCTGGTCCATAGTCATGGGGCTCCTCTCGGTAGCTTGTACGCTTTGCGGTAACCGAAGATCCGATCACTGATTGCCAGAGCCGAGATGATGCGCGAAACCCCGAGAGAGCTCGCAGAAGTGCATTGGCCATCTGGTGGATTCTAAGGAGCGGCCAGTAACACGGCTTTTTAGAGGCAGCCGATTAAGCTTGTCGAGATAGCAGGCCTCAACGGCCGCATCAGATTTTTATAGCATCAGTTCAAGGAGAACAATGGAAGCCAAGGATGATAACACGTTGCATATGTAGGTCGGTACCTTAGTGACGAAATAACGCTCCCGTCAAGGCGCTTTCATGGCGGCCCGCCGCAGCCGCGTCAACATCCTCGACCCGCCATTGCTAGGAACAAACAATCCTACTTTACACCCCAGTACCTTACCTTGAGGTGATTCATTCTGCAGTACTGTTACGTATAACTGGCTGTGGTTCTCTTCTAAAGTACATTTCCAGATATCTGTGGGTATGGATCAATATCTTGGCGTTCTGAACCGCGACATAACCTTGGAAGTCTTGGAACTCGTATGATTGCCACTCACCACCCATCGCTAGGCCAGATGTTGATTATTCCTAGCTAGAGCCGACATCACCCAAATCTCTCCGTAGCTTTGCTCTTACCTCTAGGAACTTATACCTACTATCGAAGAAGTTCATCTATCGCCGGCTCCAGTTCTCTTTCACTCGAGTGACTGCTGGATCCACTCAAATATTGCTACTGCAACTGCTTAGTAACAGTGAGTGGAGTGCGACCGTCCGCGAGATCCGAGTATCATGGTACCCGTCTTTTAATCTCCGTAGCGGGAACCGAGGTGAGCGGGATGTCGAGCTACTCTTTGAATTACTCCCAAGCTTAAAAAGGCTGGCAAATTTCATGTAAGGCGTAGGGTTCTTGACTCAGTCGACGTGCTAACCCGAAGTATGGTAGATGGGATGCTCAGTTCAACATCCCTAATCGGATCATCAAAGCACTGCATGCCGATCATCCACACTGCGATCTATATACCCGCATTGTATGTCGAGAAGACACTGCGCGCACGCTGTCCTACCTCAAAGATTCGCCGATTCTTTATTCACTTGTTGTAAATATTGGCATAGGTCAGCGCCAGGCGTCTAGAGAATTGCAGTACGTAATTTCGACTTGCCCTAACCTGAAGGGTTTAGCGGTTTCATCAGTGGATTCAGTAGATGAAGGCCAATTTTGGACTAATCTGGGACTACGATCATCGGCTCTGCAAGCCCTGGAGCTTGATCACGCTATTGCAAACATTGAGGATCTAAGTGACGATCTGGACTGCTCGGCACTGGAAAGATTTTCTATCAACAGCCTGTCGCTTTTCCTTTCCGCTGATGCGCGATTGCGAGGTCTACGTTCTTTGCGAGTGGACAAAGGCTTATCATTCGATCGGCTTGAAAGAACTTTCAAACTTTTCCTTCATAGCTGTCCAGCATTGGAAGACCTAGATCTAACAGGATTCACCGCTCAATTTGACGAAGGCCTCTTTAAGCATTTAGGTAAGACGTTGACAACACTAAGACTTCATGAGCATGAAGACCCTTCTGGGCTCTGCCAGCGGCGTGTACTTTCGCATGCCGAGATTCAAGATCTCGGCAGGTATTGCTGTAAATTACGTCGTCTAGGACTCGATATCGCGTATAATGGAAGATGGGTAAGTCTGAGCTAGCTAAATTTCAAGACATCGTGACGCTGAAAACTTCATGTCTAGCCCACTAACACACTAAATGTACTTGCATATTCGCTTTGGTTCCTTGCGCATATTGAGTTGAACCTCGAGATGAACATCTCCGATCCAAGCAATCCTATACAACCTGCTGCTACACTGTCTACCGTTCTTGGACTCTGGAATCCTCTCAGGACGATGGCAAGGACCCGTAGGCAGACTGAATCCCATATCATACCTGACGCCCGTCTTCGTTCTCTCGATGTTATTGTCGGATCTTTTCGACATCTCTACAATAACGACTTGGCGCAGAGTCAAAGGGCGAGAGAATGTTGGTCTGGTTGGGAAGAGCGCGAACAACAGAAGTTTGAGATACGTCTCTCAGAGCGCGACGATGAGTCCAAAGCTGACATTGCTACCGTTCAATGCGTGGAACTTGAAGCACTGCGGGCGAGACTTGGTGTTGATGTTCCTCTGAATCACTGGCAGGAGATTCAGTTAAAGGAAGTCACGAGTAGGGCACTCCATGGGTCAGCGCTTGAGCGACACACTGATTTCGTTCTTGACCCTGAGATGGTACGACCGATGAACTTATCTTTTCCCAGTGGTTAGACTACGACTTCGCATCTTTTGAATTTTGGGTTTAGAAGGAGTACGAACCAAGGATATGTAGAAGCTTGCAAAATCAAGGGAGGATCTTGAACTCAAAAAGGGTTCTATTCATGAAATTTTTTCTCCTGGAAGGTTCCCGCTCATTTGCTATGGTCGCTATAAACAAGCTGCCGACAAGTTGGTTTGACTTGAGATGGTTGACAATTTTTGTATGTAACGGAGTTTTGCTAGCTGTTCGTATGAATTAATATAGTCCGCACTTGCTACCATGCTGGGTTGAACGCAAAGAGCCCCTCGGCCACAAAAGGTGAAGCTTACCTAGCCTTCCTGTTTGCTATATAAGGGGTATTATCTGTTTCCTAGAGTGAATGAATGAGGCCCGATCTTTCACCGGTGTGAACCAATCATGGAGCTGCGAGGATTTGATCAGGACGACCATGTGAAGCTTTGATCATCTGATGGAGAGTGACTTCTTTTATCTCGCTTCATCGATCTTGATGCGTCATCTTTGTATCTTCACTCCAAGAAACACAAAAGGACTTTCGAAATTTCTATGATGAGTACTCAAAGCCAGAACTCGACAGCCCAATCAAGTAAGGAGTTTGAACTTTGTGCGCTGTCGGTCAAACGATGTTGAGATCGTTTGATTCCCATCAGTCTCTCGCGCGGAAGATGGAGAGTGTGGGACAAGGGGAAGTGAAGATCGTTTCACGACGGTGCAGATTCTGTGACACTGCACGCTGCCGAAAAGATTGTTCACGAAGCTCTTCACCTAACATCGTCACTCTTTCTCATGTTCCAGATCTGCCCCCCTTCCCCACCGTCCGTTGACTACTTAAATACCCCTCACTTCTTCGAAGACTTTCTCTTCTTTACACCAATCCTAAGTTACAACCACAATCTCCTTCAGGACAATTGACCGAGATACCTCTTCCTCAACTACTACGTCCTTTCAACAAACCATCATCAGCAAGCATGGGTTGGTTCGACGACAGTCAGTCTCAATCCCTCCCAAGTAGCACCTTCGCTAGCTAAAATGTTTTCGTGCCATGATTTAGACTCCGATCAGGCGAACGCCGCCAAACAAGTGCAAGACTTTGGCAACGAAGCCTCCCTTAGCCATGAGCTCATCGCCGGCGCCGCCTCCTACGAAGCAGCCAAAGCTTACGAAAAACGTTGTGACGACCAGGGTATGTCCCCTTTGAAACTCCAAATCCCAAATTCCTTTGGCTGTGCTTGTATGCTAAAATCCCCGTAGGTCACCCTGGTTCCTACCAGGAAGCGAAAGAAATTCTTGCCGGTATTACTGGTGGTTGCGTCGACCGCCTAGTCGAAACCCGCGGTATGGACGAGTATGATGTAATGAAGGCAAAGAAAAAGGCCCAGAGTCAGAGCGAGTTCGCCTTGGACCAGAATCGGAGATCGGAGTGGGACACGGAGTAAAGTGGTGGGAGGGCTGGGATTGGAATGGTATCATTTTGATGGGAGAAGCTTTTTACTAGATCAGTACATTAGCTAAGCCAACAAGCGCTGAGTCTTCCGTCATGAAATTTCTGATTCCTGAGTCTCTGCTACATCAAAACGTGAGATGACGATGTAAAAGGGTGTCTCTGGCGTTTACAATATAGGTACGTATAGTCGAGCTTCTGGGAAGTACGAGATCCACTCCAATTGTCGGTGATATCTGCATCATCACTCTTTTCCGTTGGCCTGTTGTGTTACTGTTCTATCTATAGTAAGGAACAAATGGAAAACTTGGCTCTGGGCCTGCGATTCCCCGTCAAGCCCTGGACTTGAGGTTACAAGAAGTCGATGAATGACGGAAAGGGCAACGTCTGCTTTCGAATCCAGGTTATTATCCCGTTAGACTATTCCCACTCACTATGTTCGATTCGCTGTTCAGCTCCGTTTAGTCAAAATGGCCTTTCAGCTTTGCTTACTTCAGCTCGCAATCAAGCTCCGCTTAGTTCTATTGGCCGTTCAGTTCCGCTTAATTCAATCCGCATCTCTGAACCGGCCAACTCCGATGGTTGTGTATATGCCTCGTGCAGCGGAATTGGCTGTTCTATTGAGCCATACCGTTCTTTAGCCGCGACAGGCTCGGCTCTTCGAGCTCTTTGCTGCCGCTTGAAAAGGATGAGAATAGTACTAATGATAACGATTATAAAACCGCCAGCCGTGCCGCCTGCTATGGCTGAAATATGCGAGCTCGTCGGCCTTGAGCTGATTGGTGTTGCTGAAGAAGTAGATGCTCCTGAGGTAGTCAACGGTGTGAAGTTGGTTGGTAGTCTTGAGGGAGTCGATGTGATGATATTTGAGCTAGATGAGCCTATTAGGCTTGTGGACATGGAGGAGCTGTCGGTTGAAGAGGCCGTGGATGAAGAGGACGACGACGACGAGGCCAAGCCGTCGATGAGGCTAAATAGGCCGGAGTAATTGACATCGTTGATGCCTTGAGAGATCCTCAAGGTGTGGTTGTCACCGCTTGAAAGTGACTTGGCGAGTGTCCATGTGTTAGAGTTACCGAATGCAAAGCCTGATGAGCGATAAATCAGTGCAAGAGCGAATACAACATATTCAAATCAGTGTACGACTCGATCTGAAGCTAAGAATGACTTATCTGTGACTAGTTGAACAGTTTGCCAATTGTTTGCCGTGTCTTGCTGAAGAACGATGGTCACCGCCTGTAGAAAGTAAACGATTAACGCTCTGTTCATTGCGACTGAGCTGCAGCATAATAGTACTTACAGAACCATAACCATCGACCCATTTCAATTCGGTGCTACCAGCAATTAATGAAGTTCGAAGCTTAGTGAAAAAAAGGCTTGTGGTTTGCGCTGCGACAATTAAAGATGGGCTCATAAAAAGATTTTTGTGGAGTACATATCAACGCTGTTGATATCGATAAACGAACAGACAAATAGACGAATTTAAATAGATCAAACATTTAGAGAAACAGTCTGAGTCTGATAAACGAGTGATAGTCTTGTACGAATGAAGGTAAACGAGTGTCGATTGTCGTGGAACTCTCGAGGAAGGAAATATTTAGTGCAAATTTCCAACGACGCGTGAACATTTAGCGATACATATCGAATTATCTGATATATAAGATATGACCGTACTATGTATGAGAAGAGAGCCTACGTATAAGATGTGGTCCCAAAATGACACGGGAGCTAATCCATGATCCTAGTAGGAATGGCAATCTTCGAATGCAGGAGTGCTCGATAGGTATTCTTTGATTGGTGCTCAGGTCTTATGCGGCAAGTTTGAGCTCAGAATGTCCACAGACTGCCAATTGAATGCGAACAGCTGTCAGTGGGAACGCGCGGACATGGGCTTGACGCTCCTCTGCACATCGTGGTCGATGTTTGAGATGGAGTGGCCACTAAATATAGCAGCAGTGCGCTGCAGGAAGGAGCCAAGTGTATAATCAAACCATTCAGAGTGTAACCAAAACTTCTCTGCTTCTATTACCCATCCAAACTCCCTACTCAATTGCTGCGGGTTCGTGGCTTGTCGAAAGGTTAATATCGAGACCTGCACACCTCGATCAAGGCCGAAAGCGTTCATCTACTACGCTTCTCATATTTGTTCAGACGCAGATGCCGTCGTGTGAAGCTTGTTCCTGTAGTGCGACACAAAAAAGAAGCTTGCTGCGAATCTAATATGAGTATCAACCTCTGCATATGAATGCACGAAACCACGCGTTATTTAGTTTACAAGGTGAGGTTCAGCGCGAAGGGATCTTTTTGAAAAGCGTTTCTTCTAATTCTTACGGAGTCGACGAGCATATCGTGAGAGGCACAATGGAAGCTGCGGTAGCTCGGACGCTTTCTTGACGTTGCAAGAATTTAGGCATCCTGTCAAGCTCACTGCTACGTGGTGTTTCCCCCAGCCTTTCTGTTGGAAATAGGGAACAGTACGAGTACTGTTACCCCTGTGTGGTTGGCAATTTCGCTTAGCCCTATAGGGCGCGGGAGTCAGAGTTTTCACCTCCTTCCTCCCTTCGTAGTTCCTACTTCCTAGAGTAGTTCAATCAATATATATGCACATGCACATACTTCTTCTGACCCTCATATACCAACACTTTCAGATGTTATTTCTCAATATTGGCGGAGAGTTGACATTTGCCGTGGGATGTTTGCATGACACGTGAAACACTACTATTTGTAGTAGATGTTGATTGGCGGTCACGTTAACGAGATCACATTATAGGGATCAAAAGCGATGTAAAACTCTACAAACCTGCTGGGCCAGAACGCTGATTAAGTATTGCGAAGGAAACGAAGTAAGTCTTTTCATTCTTCGATTTTACCTGGCTCGCATAGCCAAGAGTATTGCAAAACACGGTGGTGGGTGGGGTGCTGAGTTCTACCTTGCAACCCTGACATATCTTGTGGTACTCTATACACACGTCGTTCTGTGATGGAACTCCCCTACCCGCCACAAGGAACGAGGCAACCACGTTCCTTCCACCTCCTTCATATTACTCTACCATTGAATTAAGTTTATCTCAGCTGCACTAGGCCCATCTAGAAGCCCCCGCATCATCCCCTTCCGACGTGATCCAAACTGCCCCATCCATATCATTTCTCCATCCCATCCGCCGTTTGCTGTGATAACATGCGGCAAAACGTCTTCGATACTCTACGGCTATCTGGAAGAACTATGTTTGATCTACATCTTAGTCTGCTTAGAGTCAGATTACTATACTGTCTTCACGGAAACCTGCAGCTGTGGCGAGAATATGAGGTAGATGTGTACCTTGTTGATCCAACACGTTCAGATTCTGACCAAATTGTCGCAGGCCGACACTATAATCGGTGAGCAGCGTGGTTTTCGACCTATGAAAGCGAGGTAGTCTTGCAGATGGCCTTTTGGGCTCGACGTGCTCTCCGCGCAATATAGTGCTAATGCCGAAAACTGTCTTTTGCCATTTCAACAACCATATAATGATGACTTGGGTCCTAATCTAGAGCTCAAAATTCTTGGGACGGTGGAATACACAACGTTCGACCCAAAAACGTGGAGGCTATTCACCTGTCACAAGTCGAAGGTGCCCTATTGCAGTGACAGGTTTTGAGAGCCAGCCACATCATTTACGAATACTACCGATTACTACAGTATCTTGGCACCAGACGTGGAGCTCTCTTTCCTTTCATTGGTGAAGGTATCTTCACCCAAGATGGAGGAACCTGGAGACTTTCTCGAGAGCTCCTGCGTCGGCCGTTCCCGAGAACTCAATTATCAGAACCTCAAAGGATTCATCGAACCTATCAGCAGCGTTATGGCTAATCTCCCCACGTCCAGTGTCGTCGACCTTCAACCATTATTTTTTCTATTTACTTTGGCTACTATTACAGCACTAGTGCAATGCATCATTGGTCAGTCTGTCGAAATTTTCGAAAACGAAGAACACAACACTTTTGCCAACAGCTTCAATTATACCTCAAGGGTTATTGCCTTACATATACGATCTTATCGACTTCTACTGGGCTTATAGCCTATCAAAATATAGTTCTGCCTGTAAAGATGTCAAAGACTATGCTGATGGCTTTGTGACGTGAGCTCTAATTGAAAGAACCAAAGACACAACAGGGACAACCTCAGACCGCTACAGCGTCATTGAAGATCTTTATACCGAATTGCAGGACCCTGGGCTGGTTCGCGATCAGCTCATCAACATCTTCCTTGCCGGCAGAGATACTACGGCTTGCATTTTGTCGTGGACTTTGTGAGTACTATTTTCTATTTTTGCGTATCTTCGCTCGTCTCGTTTCTAAGACTTCCAAATACTGACTGGTGAAATTTGATAGCTTCCTTCTTGTCCGACAACCCAAAGCTCTGAATCGTCTTCGAGAAGATTTCAATCCGTTGTAGAAGATGGGGTAGAATCGACCAGGCTCCACACCCCAAAATTAGTCTATCTCAAGTGTGTCCTAAACGAAAGTAAACGATAGCTCCTTATACTTGCCATATCTGTCTGACGCACATCGTCTCCTCAGCTCTTCGACCCTACCCTCCAATACCAATAGGTGTTCGTTTCGCTCAGAAAACAACTTGGTTGCCCAAGGAGGAGGTGCAGATGGGAATACTCCAGTTCTCATCCGCCGCGGCTTAGATATTGGATTCGTACCTTACTACATCCACCGACGAAAAGATCTTTACGGCCACGACGCCATGAATTTCCGACCTGAAAGATGGGAAGGAGCAGAGCTTGCAAATATTGAATGGGCATATCTGCCGTTCCATGGGGACTCTAGACTTTGTCTTGGCAGTAAGTGTCCTTTTAGAGCAACGGTCGAGAAGGTTTTAGCATTAATTGTTTTCAGACTTTGCCTTAATAGAAGCCTGCTGTGCCACTAGCGTATCTTTCAAGAGTTTCCGGATATTAGGTTGCCACCGGACTATCCAGTCGTCCCAACAGGCCGGGAAAAGCAAGAGCCGACTGTCTTACTGAAGAGCGCAGACGGCTACAAAGTGCTTCGCAAATGATCTAAGATGTGGTTGTTGTAAATGCTCATGCCTGGAGAGTCTCCAAAAGCTTTCGTCACTCGTCTTTCTTCAACAAAGTAAATAGCCATAAGCCTAGGTTCTCCCCATTTAACCCCATGAATATCTTAGTGCTTGGACGACGGACTTCTCATCACTCTTTGGATATTCGATCACGGATTACAAGCTCAGAGAAAACCAACACATATCAAATCAGAGAACACAGATCTAAATCCTTGATCTGTACCTCATACCGTGCGACAAAGCGATGGCTACACTATGAGTATGTATTATTGGCGGTGACGCAAGCGTTGAATGCTGAAAAGGGACGTACTCTAAGATTGTTAGCTGTTGCTCTCCTATATAAATCCGCTCTCTGGTTTCGGATTAGCTGCTCTTCTGCACTACGTCGCCTCTTGCGAACGTTTCCGCGAGAGCAAGAAGGCGACAATGCTTTCAGCTCATGCAGTCAGAATTGGCGGTGATTGGCTGTAGGACACTGCATAGATTGAACCATGATAAGAGGTGCATAAATAAAACGAAAGGATTGAACAGCCAACGGGTCTTTCCAAGTGAAAGATAAAACCAGACTGCAAAAGCATTGGGAGATCTTTAGAAACGCAAACTCGTTCGCTTTGATATCAAAAAATGGAATAATATCTCTGGATTATTCTTTGTACGGTCATCGGACTAGTTTCCTTAGATTCACTACTGGCCATCTCTATGTAGGTCAGCGCCAGTAAGTGGCAGCGCTCGAATCCTTGATGTGTGTTTGACCCCGTAGACGGAAAGTCTATTGCATCGAACTAGTTCACTATCCTCCGCGCCTATGTTATACTTGATTGTTCTTGGCTTACTTACTATGGAGTCGCAGACAACACAAGTTCTCAAGACGTTGCCGTTGCTCCCCGGAGCTTGTACACTCTAATTGGTCCAGATCCCTTGCATTCGTTTGTGTTACAAGTTGCATTACAAATGTTGCCTTCAAGTTTCGCAACAGGCTGGGGAGCTTGACTACCACAAAAGCATCTAGACAAAGTTCAGCAATAGGAGTCTCCACATAAGAACAAGACTTACTGCGTCACGGATTGTACACCAAAATAATCGTACTCGGAACAATGCGTCGCGCAACGCTCAACCGTCATTTCACTAGCAGTCCACGCCTTACCATTTAGATGCTGAATGGTAGCGGTGTAACCATAACAACCCAAGAAATCTGAACCAGTCGCGGAATGAATTGCGCTTGCCAACGGGGCTGCAGGATCTATCACTGGCTTCGAAGCATTTCGCCCAGCAGATGCGAGCAGCGAGGGAGGCGTGGAACATTGGGCCAATGCCCCGGTAAGGGTATCGCAGTCAGGTGTAGCTCCACTGCAACCGTAGCCTGTGGGATATGAGCCTGTATGTTTGGAATATCTGTACGGGAATTCCATCTACCCCCATTATCCGCAAAGCCCGCTTGACCTGCTGCAGTGCAAAATCCGGGCGTCCCATATGAGCCAAGACACCTACAGTAAGACGTCAGCCTCGTTTTCCGCAGCAAACTGGCCTCACAGGGAAAGCAAACATCTGGCTCTGAACGTTGGGGTCGTTGCAATTGACACATACAGTTGCCCTGGCTGTGCCCCAGTGGAAACAATGTGGTATACAATCTATGCAGTACTTGACTCCAATGCAGGTCTGGGAGGCAGTATACTATTAGCTCTATTTTGCAAGTTTGTTCGGCTTGGTTGCAACCTACCTTACACTCTTGGGATGTGTAGCCGTACTTGGCGCAACTCACGGCACAGCGGAGCGATGAACGGAAACAGCTAAACATACAACGTCTGCATTCATCATTGTTCAGGACGCCGACACAGCCGGGGCCATTCAACGCATCAGATATGCCGACTTGACTCTGCGCGAAAGCTTTACTAAAAAGAAGTATTGAAATAATGGCTGGCAGTAGAGTCACAGTCTTCATATTGCGATCACGCTCCAGGATAAGTGCAGCTTAACGTCAAAGAAGAGTTAGAAGAGGATGAGGCTTGTAGTGAATATGGCCGCATTAAACGACAAGTTTTCGAGATCTCATGCTCATATACTCATGGCTTCGAGATCGGAAATACATGTCGGATCAAAGTCGTGGTGCTCGCTAGGCGAATTTCTTCGTTTCCCGGTTATACTCGCGCTCCTCTTTGCTCTGACCTTATTCCCGCGAAACAAGCGCTCGCAATTCCACTCATGCGCTTCCACATTACGGGGTTTGTGTTTACATAACAGTTGTGGTTTCAACTCACCCGCTGCTGGTTGGCTTTTTCAATCTCGCAGTCGTCGTCCACGGCGCTGGCAATAATCTCCACCTTGTACGATACTGGCTGTTGCCAATTCCTAATCAGGTCTACCATACATCCACCGAAACGATGTTTTTCGGTTCGCTTGAAGGTCGTCTCCATCCTTTCGGGAGAACTGTGGCGATGCACTATGCAGCTTCATTGGGGTCTGTGCACCAAGCGCAATGACCACAAAGGCTACAAAGATCTATTTTGAGCTTCTAACTCGCAACAGATACAGATACTACTAATATCGCGCTTTGACTTGAAGTCAAAAAGAGAGGCAAATCCTGTTTTATAAACAAGGTCCTACCGCTGGAAAACGGCCATATACCTTTGGAGCGCCAGAAATGGAGATTCAGATCAGACAGTACGAGTGCCATAAGTGGCCTTCAGACTGTTTTGTTGCGGAGTTCGCCTCAACTAAAACCGCTAAACTGAAATATCGTTCCTTGGCTTTTGAACTCTGCCATATCCGGTAGCGCATCGCAAATCTCAATCCAAAGATCCCATTGCTGCCTTTAAATTATGAAGCGCATGCCCAATGCATACGGATAGCGCCAGTGTTCTTCTTCCTACCGCTTAAACTGTACCCAACTGTGGACCGAGAACGTGCACCAAGTCATGCTGATAAACATCAACCTCAACCCACCCCATTACGCTGTTCTATTCATGGAAACATCGTCAATAGGTAATTCTTCCCATCCCTATAGCCACTTTACTTTGGCTGTGCTATTTACAATAGCAATAAGTCGACGAGAGGTTGACTTGATTATAGGAAGGAAGTTTGAATTTATCTACAATGACGGCATTTGAGCTAAGCTTTGGGATGGACCCTAAACAGAACTCCAGCATGATGTCGTGTCCAAGCCCTCAAATTCCGTTGAGATCTTTCTCTGAAAAATTTAAGGGCACCGGGCTTATTGCAAGCCTTGAAAGTAGTAACGAAGGCTGCGAAAAAGAAGAAGATCAGTTGGGAGAAGAATGGATTAACCAACTGAGCGAGGCAAATCCAAATCGAAAGTCACTCCTTCGACGTCTTGCACCGCCCATTTTCCTTCATGAAATCATTACACCAATACGAAATACAAGTCCCAACGGTTACAACCAGCGGAGCACACCCCTGACGCTTACCGCAATCGTGTGGTGGTACTAATTGAATTGAAAGTACCATCCCCTCTCATACCAAGCTACTTCAGCACAGCACACAACTGTGGAACGGGTTACAGATCTGAAATAGTAGTTATGATTCCCGATAAAGGGATATTTTGAAACTTATGGCGAATTATACTAGAAATGGGAAACTACGATGCACGCGATTAGTAGATGCCACCGTTTATGGATCAAACGCTCTCTGCCACTGATAGAATGAATTCTATGAACAAGAGCCCTAGAGGTCGAGAGCCCCATACGTCTCATGGATAGATTCTCACTAATTGGTTCGGTTGATCCACGGATTTAATAACTTGGTAGTATCTACCTCATATTCCAAGAATGTTTTCAAACAATTAGCCGAGTCTTTCCCCTAAGGAGATTTTCTAGTCTTATTCTAATAGCAAAAGATCAAGAAGTATATTGTTGATTGTTTACGGAAGAGTGAGGAGGACACTGAGAGGGATAGGATCAAGTAGCTAGCTCGTCTTGTAGTAGTGGAAATCAAATATATCAGCCTCTCCTATGTACCTGTCGTCCATGTGTGAGCCATCCGCTTTGCGGCTGTAAGTCTCTTCCATGAAAGGAATAACTCGCTCATGGACATTCTCTTCATGACACTGATAGGGTCCTTGACCAATAGTGGCCCCTATTCATGAAAATTCATTCCATCCGATGATGACATTTGCAACGACCACCCATACAATACCCTCCAGTTACATCTCAAAAGCCTATGTTTTCCGGCGATTGATAGGTAGAACGACTGGAGATACCATTCAAATTATCCTTACCACAGCCAGAAATCTCTAATACCACCGTCCTAAGAGACGGGGCTGCCTGTTATTCAGAGCTATGTGGGTATTAAGGATGGATGCTATGAAACGAGAAAAGGTTGGAAACTTGACCGGGTAGCTTGGGGCTTTGGTTACTTCTTTCAACACTATTACCTGAACAGACGAGGGTAATCTTGCGAAATTATTATGCGTTATTCCAATTCGAGAAAGCAGCAAGCAAATCTCTTATGGAACGGCGCTGTCATGGCAATTTATCGCTAGCCTCAGTTTGCATAGACGACGTAGAATTTGTTCAGAAAACCTCCGTATGCTCTCAACTGGTATATATTCTTGGATATCTAAGCGCGCCGCCTGTTCTTCACTTTTCGTCACTCAAGTCGCACAATACAACCCTCTGCCACAGCCATAACGAGTGTCATCTTCTGTCTCTCCGACCCAGTCTTCTCATAAGGCTGTTCCGCTGGCATCTTGATTACTGGGAAGCGTTCTAAAATCCTGACAACAGCGTACGAGGCTTCTACGAGGCCAAAGTCCTCTTTTCGTAGTCAGCACATGGTCACTACTAAGGATGAGTCGTACTCACGGCCAAGGCAGACCCTCGGGCCTCCGTTGAAAGGAAGATAGCCCCAATTCGCTTTTGTCTCATCACGAAAGAGCGGCATGTTCTTGTCTTCCCATCGCTCCGGTCGGAACTCTTCTGAGTCTTCGCCGTACAGGTGAGTTTGGCGATGCAAAGAATAAACACTATATGCTACGGCTTCGCCGCGTCGGACAAGGACTGGTGATTTTCCGTCTGGACCACCGCCGGTTGGAAGGGTCGTCGTTTTCAAAGCTACCCGTGTATTGACCGGTACCGAGGGATACAAGCGGAGTGCTAGATTGGGACTAGTCAGCCACGTTTGCCATGTGACGAGGTTATTTGGACTACATGAGCTTACTCTCTTTGAGGATGTTGGAAAGATAAGTCATCTTCTTCAAATCTTCTCGGTTCAGCTCAGATTTGCCGGCCAGGACAGAAGTGATCTCGTTTCGTAAACGATCCATGACGTGAGGATGTCGGACAAGTAGCCGACTAGAAACCAATCTCAGCCTCTTGTCACTCATTCAATTTTCGACGGTAGCCAGGCAGTCAAGCGGCGACTGCTCTGACAAGCTATAGGAATTACTCATAATGTCCAGGACAACAGACATGCTGTTGTGTCTCTCCCAGCCAGTAAAATATTTAGCAGTTGGTCGCGAAGTGCAATTCTGTTCGGAGAGTTCTGGGCTATGACATCAAGGAAAAGGTAGCGATCGGGTTTCTCCTGATCAGAGTCTGCCAATGTACGAAGACCTCGCTCAGCGATTTCGTCAACAAATTTATGGGTTGACGTGCAAGCATTCTTGAACTTCCGTCCACCAATGAGGAAATATAAATCCAAGAGACGGTAGCGTTTGACTAGGTAGTCTTGGGCAACGTTGAAGGACTCAGCAAAAGTCTGCTCATCGTTGAAATCATTTGCCTTCAAGCAATATACAGACTCCCCAAACAGAAGCGCAGTTGTCGTGTCTAGGGTAAATCGAAAGAATAAAGGCTGAAGATCAATCGGCTGTTCAGTGAGCGGAATACACGAAATGAGATTGTCTACATGCTCTCGGAAAAGGTCTAGATCTCGATATTGGCTACGAGTAAACTGTGGTTTAAGAAGTTCGCGGGAGTGTTTCCATGCTGCACCGTCTTGGATGAATATGCCGTCACCAAGCAGAGGATAGAAGATATTGCGGCGGGGTCCGAAACCAAAGTCTGCAATCGTCATCAATCTTAGAAAGAGTTAAGAGTATGATTAGGTATCTCACCAGTGAATTGGGTTGACAACATGGCCTCGAGATTCCGCGGATCAATGGTATCAAATGCCCTTGTCCCGAGGAACACTTGCTCCAAGGTGTCACCTCAGTGTCGAAAGTGCCATAGGAACAAAGTCATCAACTTGTTATCTGCATCGGCTCGAAAGATCTGAGAGAGACGATCAACGCCCAGAGGCAGCTCGTTCTTAAGGCGAGCCGGTGGTAGACAGCCATGACGGAGACCGAATTCTCTGTCTGCCTTCATGGATGTTCAGGGTACGTTGACTATGCAAGGGTAACATTATACTGACGCGATATTCAAGATACTTCTTTACAGCAAAACGCAGACAGACGGATGCACTAAGAGCGACGAAAACATTGATGAAGGTGAATACCATATCCCAAACATAAGACCCGTATATTACGCGTTAACAGAATTCTCCAGAAGAGAGTGAGGCGATGTACAATGTGGGAAGACTTGGGTGAGTGCACTTGCAAAGCTCCATGGACCATATGTGCCCAACGCGTACCATCGCAGAGTGCATGCCGCTTTTATCGCCCTGTGCCACTCACCAAGGTAGTGTGGTACAAGGTCTCGACTCCTCCAGTTTGAGCTGGCACACATGAATCTACGTCCAATCTCCGATCTTTTCACAAATGCATGCAGCCGAGCGCGCACCACAGCGCGAAATTGACTGCGTTGATTCGCTGCCGGCGAAGGATATGTGTGGCAGCTGTGACTTCTGTCGTCACAGAATTTCTAGCGCGCTACCTGATAGGCTTGATAGGCTTCGCAACCCGCGGACCGGCCCCCTCTGTGCAGCCGACATGCACTTAGAATACTGGTATGTCATCTAACCAGAACTCGAGAGTCCGAGTTGCAGCAGGATGACTAGGAATCCAATCCCTCTTTCCTTCCGTTCTTACAGAGCCTTTCTTGCGACAAATTACCTACGTCTTCTGCTATCTCCGTTGTTCGAACACTCCACTCCTCCTTTAGTATATCGTCGCAGCTACCGTGTGGCCTTGGATTGCTCAAAACATGCTTCAACAGGGCTGGGTAATCCTTAGGTCTTGCGCATATCTGCTGTTCGGCACACTGGCGTTGGAGAATGAAAATCAACCGCTTCGTTTCAACAATTGGCCCTGAACATACCTTTTCAGGACGAGCTGATGGTGCTAAAGTCGGTAGAAGCGCCAAGACTCGAAGAAAATGGGAGCTGGACCATCGAGTAAGTACACTTGCGACCAATCGTTCCAGAAGTCCTTTTCCAAGAGAATGTCCAACCTGCAAGGTTAACTAAATGCGCTCTAATTCTGTTCCGAACTTCTAGTATTGTTGCGGTCCATGGACTTGACGAAGACCATATCACGGCCTGGACTGATCCAGTCTCGAAAGTCTTATGGCTTCGAGACCTCATACCCAGATACATTCCTTCTGCGAGGATATTGACTTACGGTTACGACTCGGATGTCTCTTCAGCGTCCTCAAGCGGATCTTCTGAGAGGTTTCTCCAACACGCGCAGACTCTTGTGGCCGAATTGGACGCAGATCGACTATTAGAAAACACCACTGAGCGACCAATCATATTCATCTGCCACGGTATAGGAGGAATACTAGTGAAAAATGCGTTGGCATACTCATCGTCAATGGTAGCTAAAGACGTCGCACATCTATACGGAATTTTTGTGTCTACTTACGGCATCCTCTTCATGGGCACACCCCACGACGGTGTTGAACAGATGAGCTGGTCAGTGATGGCCAGAAATACTGAAGGCCACCCAAGCGCTCTATTAGAAGCCATTGCTAAAGGTTCTGAAACCCTACAAAATATCAATGATCAATTCGCGCCTTTAGTGAAGCGGTTCCGGATACACTTCTTCTGGGAACAACAGGAGACAGTCACAGAAACCTTTGCAAGATATAAAGTGGAGGAGAAATCCGCAGCGCCAATATGGGATAATACCGAGCGTTCTGGAATCTCGGCAAGCCATGCCCAGATGTGCAAGTTCGGAAGTGTCGATGCCCCTGGCTTTTCGGTCGTCCGTGCCACATTGCGCCGCTACGCACTGGAAGCTAACGATGTTATAACTCCTAGGTGGAGAGATGCAAAACAGCACATCGAGCGACAACGCAGCATTGAAGCTGCTGAGATACTCAGACATGACATACGCATCACCACTAAACCATCGGATGACATCAGGGACAGTGCGAAATGCAACAAGCATTTCCGCGTGCCTTTCAGTGCAAGCAATTTCTTCACAGGAAGAGCCGATGTCGCTAAACGTCTTGAACGAAGCATGCTGCGCTCATCCGAGTCGGCTATTCCTCAAATACAGAAAAGATTTATTCTCTACGGGCTGGGAGGTTCGGGCAAAACTCAGTTTTGCTTAAAATTTGTGCAAGACCATCGTCAAAGGTACAGTCCCCAACGTCAGATCAAATCTCGCTTTCTGCTGTAGTGTGGAATCGTTATCAATGGGCCTAACCAATACTTGTTAGTTTCTGGGGCATTTTCTGGATTGACGCTAGTACTGTTGAGACCGCCGAACAGGACTTTTCGAAACTTGCTAAGATTGATGGATTTGGTGACACCAGTGAAGATGGAAAATTATGGCTCACCGGTCTGGAGATGTCTTGGATGCTTATCATTGATAACGCAGATGATCCCTCAGTAGATATTTCTCGCTTTTTTCCGTCTGGAGACCGAGGTCATATCCTGGTGACAAGCCGAAATTCCGAATGCAGATATCATGAAACAGTTGGATATCAAGAGCTTAGAGAGATGGACCATGAGGAAGCAGATACACTTCTCCTGAGGGCTGCTGGCAAAGATCCAACAAGCTCACGACTTCGGCGCTTAGCCAGACCAATTACGAGTACCCTTGGCTATCTTCCACTCGCACTCGATCAGGCAGGGGCAACCATTAGGCAAAATATTTGCACTCTAGAAACGTATCTTTCTCTTTACCATCGCCAGCGGAGACAAATAATGAGCATGAGATCTATTCAGGGAGGGGAGGCCTACAAGTACACAATCTACAGCACGTGGGAGGTTTCTTTCCAGATGATCAGAAAACTTGAGAAACCTGCGGCCATTGATGCGTGCGAGATACTGCAAATCTTCGCCTTTCTCCACTTTCAGCAAGTTCCCACAAATATCTTACAGAAAGCATGGGAGAATACATCCCGTCCTCGGTATTCGGTGCCCTCGAGATCATTACTATCAAGGTTCCTACAGGCTTTTCACTTTGCAGAAGCACCAAACCATGCTCGAAAGCCCCCTCGCATTCTTGCTCAAGATGGTTCGAGTTGGGATACTATTCGTTTCCAGCGAGCGCTTTGGATCTTAAGGCAATTCTCCTTGATTGTGAAAGATGTGGACATGGACGAAGATCGCACCCCCACGACCGACCATTTGTCGTGGGGTAGCTACTCTATGCATCCTCTAGTACATTTTTGGGCGCGTGACCGATTGAGCAAGGAAGACCAGAGCCTTTGGTTTGATATTACTACAACGGTAGTGGCTGACTCTATTAGTACCAACAATGATGGCTCAGAGCATGCCTATCGAAGGTCTTTGATTCCCCATATTGACTGTTTCTTTGGTGGCGATCATACGGAGCCGCTCATTGGCCGTGGGACACAGTATCGCCAGACTGAAAAGGGAATTAAGCTTGCGCAAGTTTACTTCGACGGTGGTCGCTTCCAAAGCGCAAGAGATTTACAGGAAAAGGTGGTTACTGAACGAAAATCAATACTAGGACAGGAAGATCCGGATACCCTACAAGCAATGACAGATTTAGGGTCAACCTACTGGAACATTGGTTTGATGGATAAAGCTGCCGAAATACAGTGTAGCGTAATGGAAGCTCGAATAGAGGCTCTTGGCCATAATCATCCAGAAACATTGAAGTCAATTGATAAACTAGCAGACACTTATTGGCTTTGTGGTCGAATGGCCGAGGCACAAGAGTTGGGAACTAGGGCTATGATTGGCTTGGGCGAGGTGTTTGGACCTTCAGACGTTACTACGCTGACTTCGACACTTAATCTTGCTCGTGTCTACAAGCATAGAGGCCGTTTCGGAGAAGCCATGGAGCTTCAGGCTCGCGCGCAGAAGATCTGCATGGAAATACTCGGACTTGAGCACACCTTGACGCTTAGATCATCGATGGAACTTGGCGTCAGTTACTGTGATTTAGGCCGCCTTGATGAAGCTGAAACATTGCTTCAGGCCGTGGTTCTTGGATTACGGCGAATCCTTGGTAAGGAACATGCATACACGTTATGGGCGCTCAACGATCTGGCAAAGATATATTGCGCGCAAGACCGTCCAGTCGAGGCCGAGGAGATCTTAGTTGACGTATTGGAAACTGCAAGGCGAACATTAGGGCGAGAGCACATTGGAACGAGAATGACCATGATTAATCTTGCACGTGCCTACAGTGGCCAGCGCCGCTGGCTCGACACAGAGATCTTACTCAACGACCTTCAGGACATCTTGATGCGGAAGATTGAGGTGAGGGAAGTTGATAGACTACATCCTGATCGGCTCGTCTTAATGCAAGAGCAGTCACGTAACTACGCCAACCAAGGCCAGGTTGAAAAAGCTCAGAGACTACTTACTGAACTAATCCCAATGATGGACGAAAAGCTGGGCGTAGAGCATCCACGAACACAAAGCGCTCGAAAGCAGTTGGGTCAACTTCAGCATCATGATGAAATGCCAACAGCGTCGAAGAAAGAAGTACAGAAGCCATTACTTGACCGACCGAAAGCTCCTACATGGTGAATCTGTGCATTCCATATTATATTAATTTGTTTCGTTCGAAATTACGCAGATATCAAGTAAGAGATCGCGACACATCCTTGAGGATACAAATTGGAACCAGCCTACGACAAAGCACGACCGCCATATATGGCACGCCGCGCTTTTTTCTTACTCTTCATTGGTATGGGCCAGGTACTGAGAGTGGAGTAAGGAACCTGGATGCACTGTAAAGCGCTATGAAAACTAAACCATCCTTATGCTATGCAAGGTCTTTTTCACTCGGAGGCTACTACGACGAGTTTCCCATGGCCTGCTGTTAAAGACCTCCAGAAAATCGCACTGCAACTCGATATGAAAAAGACGTGCCTCCGCTGGGGCACTGGCTTTCTCAGCTTCTATGAGCGTTAAGGAGTGATAGAAATATTGTGTAAGAGGACCTAGAGGCGCAGTACCTCTCCATAAGATTTCGCAAGTTAGCGTGAGTACACCCCTGTTTTATGGCTGCCACTTCCAGCGTTCATCGACTTTTTCTCACCAGATATTCAATGATTTAGAACATCAAGGCCTCTTTTGTTTCTACCAGCCTAAGACCTATTTGTTTGACACTGACTGGCCGACTGTTGCGGTCGCCAACGAATGATGGATCACATCTCAAGAACCATCAAATCCTAATCAACTCAGCTGCCTCGATAGATCTTTGTGTGCGAAGCATTTCATCCGCGTCACGCCATCTGACATCAACCCTGGCCGGCGCCTCTCTTGCGTATCGTATCAAAGCAGCCACAACTACCTTGTAGCCTGGCGAATGCTTGTTCTCAAACTTGCACATGTGCAAATGGTCCGCTGGAATTCCAGAGCGCTCAATGTTGTCCAGAATTGGCGCCGCCGAACTCTCGTCGACCACCTACACTAGTTGTCAGCCTATATCCACCATTTCTTCTAGCATGTCAACCAGGCAAATTACATAGTCTTTTGTGTAACCAAGATCCGTCCTCTCCTGTTCCCAGAAGAAAAAGATCCGAAACTGCTTCATCAGCGGCGCGAACTGATCGGTTATGGCCTGCAGCGTCTCGGAACCCTCTTGCAAAGCGTTTAGGAGTTGACTGTCGGTATCCCACACCTTTTTCGGGACCAGCGCGCTGAGCATCCGTTGGCCGATCCCTGCTAACTTAGCCTTGTCGCTTCCGTTGTGCGGCGTTCCTAGGAAGAGCACTGCGTAGGTGGAGACGTAGATGGAGTGGAGATGCTCAATGTGAGCCGAGGTTCTACTGGCGGAGTACGCCAGTGCCTAGATGGAAAAATTTAGCAGATTGCCAGGGTATTTCGAGATGCGAAAAAACCTTTTTGACAATAATCCCACCCAAGGAGTGGCAAAGAAAAATAATAGGTCGCTTCGTTGCATTTTCAAGCTAGCGCACTTAGGTGCCTCGATCAACAAATTCATGATGCACTGCACTAACCGAACGATCCGCCTCTAGCTGCGCAACAAGAGTTTGCGCATGATTCAAAATCCTATCCGAAGACGTATTTCCCAGTAAAGAAGTCACCTTTGCATTATAGCCCCACGTGAGAATACGTGCATTTCTCATGGCATGGGGAAGTAGGTCTGGCGCTCCCAGCCAACAGGTTTGAGACTGATCGGTCGACCATGATTTGAAGGGGTGGCCGTTGAGGCCGTGGACGGCGACGATACTGTAGGTTGATTAGGGGGGATGTGGTTTTTGTGCGGAAGGGGAGACTGACTCGATTGTGGGGGTCTCGCCGGGAGAGATCTCGTGGATGCCGTAGATCTGCTCATGAGCGGTCATGGCTAGCTGCTGGATTGGGCTCTTTGCGAGACGTGCTATTGAACCTCGTTCAGATTCCCCTCAGAAAACCTAGAGCATCCCCTTTTCCGTGAACCATAAAGAGCGCACACTAAGAATTATCAATAACAACAAAACCGTGCTGCCTAGGGACTCGCTATATATAAAGGTATTGATGCCCTGAAAACTCCCAGTACCGCAACAGTAGCCACAAGAATAGAAAAGAGGTTTTACACTTCTTCATTGGCTCTCGCAGCGCCCGGCTGCGTTTCGGCGATCCGTGGCATGCATGAACGCAGCCTTGTTGCTGTTTGGTGGGATATAAGCGCTGATGCACCTTCTCTGAATAGATACTAAGTGCTGCTTTAAGGCGTATTGTGAAAGCTGGGGTTTTGTTGGATTGCTGGTTGTTTCAACGGTACGTTCGCCCTAATCGCGGCCATCACTATGCGACGTATGGGGTCTTCTATAGATCGATATTTTGAACCTTTCACATCTTGACTTGCTGGTCGTATAAGAAAAGGCTTAGTATGAGCTGATAGATTGTGTGTGTGTTGGTTGACGAGTCGGCCAAAATGTGAACACACTTTGGAACAATTCTATTCAGGTATGTATAGCATATTTCATCACTCCCTCATGCTATGCATACCGTTATTTCTCCGGCGCCATGATTGTTTTTTCGGAAGTGTGATTTAATTAATGTAAATAGATACACACCTTCGGAGTTTGACTTGCTTTGGTCTTTAGGGGTTGACCTTAGATAACAGGCAAAACTGTCCTTCCCATCCGCACCTATGTATTTGACCTTCCAGAATCTCATTTCTATTTCTTTCTTAACGTTCAGATAAAAATCCTTCAGCCATCTTGAACTTTCTCCTGTATTTTGTGTGATTTCTTGATATACGTCTTTAATACATTGAGCCGAGGATAGATCATACCTAGAGCTGTCTTTGAGCCATGCAAATGGCCACATTTGTTCATTATTAATACCCCCACACACTCATACTATGTGCATGTCGACATATATGGTTTAAAGAGCTGAGTTTATACCAGGGCCTGGTTGAGAGAATAGGAAAGATATTATGGTTCAAAGATACTTCTACTACGGAAATGATTCTATTATCCCTCAGCCTACGAGCTTCTCTTCCGTATCAAGGTATGGTTTAGAAGAGATCAGGTAGAGCAAAGCCGGCAAGGCAGAACTGCTAAGGCAAGATTTGGAGTACTACGCCGAATTGAGATGGTCCAGTTTCCCTGGTCTGGTAAAAGCTGAAAAGACCAACAGAAGATGTGGGGAAAGATGGAATGGAAGAGATTTCTACCGCAGTAAGCTCGTATTCCTTCTTCCAAGTGCACTTTGACACATCGTTGGCTATCTTTGATCATTTCTATATCATTCTGTGAGACAAGTCAGAGCGGTTACCTCGGCTTCTAGCAGTCGAACAGAAGACCAGATTTTACCAAGCTCTCATTTCGTATAGAACACTCTTCTCTTCTGATGCTTAACTGCTTCTGTACTACCCCAGAACTCCTCAAGTCAACACAAGCGTGGCTTGTTCACACACGAAATTCTGCTCAGGACAATACTCTCCCCCATCCCGTTCCGCAGAGATAGCAAAACCTCGCCTTGGCATGACACTCTAGGTTCTCCTTTGTTCGACAACACCGTCGTCCAGCGATCTACTATCAGTCAGTACAATATCTCACAGTCTCAAAGGAAGACGATGTCGAAAAAAAGCTATCTTCTGGCCCTGAGATTGACAAAGTCTGTTTTTGCAATGTTGACCTCCTTGGGTCAAACCATCGTGTTGTCGAGATCTATTGTCAAAAGAACACACATTGAACAATGGATCATATCCCTGTAGTCCCTACGATAAATACTCGCTGCGCGAGTTCTTCATTTCGCTACAAAATTTCATCATCGATTCACAGTGAAAAAGCATCTTCTTCGACCAAAATCTCCAAAGACTCGACTCCTGGCTTCCCAGTACTTACTCTGGTCTCCGAGAAAAAGACCAAGGACGTGAGAACCTATAAGTGCATCTCAGTAGTTCTCCATCGCGCTCAATACACTTCAATATCTATACCAACGATTTCCAGCCGTCCTACCAGACTTCCCTCAAGCTCCTCTCTTTGCCCTTGATTTCCAGAACATGTCCTCTATCGAAGATCGAAGTGATTGGTCAACCATGACCAACCCACAAAACGAGCAAAGGCCCGAAAGCACCGTCTCACACGCTGCAAACGAACAGGCCACGCCCGAGCAATACCCCGACAGCACATACTTCGAAACGTTCGACGCACCACCCGAACACTTTGACACCACCAAAACCCCATGCGAAGACTGGTGGAAAGACTACCAGCTCGAACATGAAGTCGCAGATGACACCACAACCGATTTTGATCCCTGGAATGCCTCCATTCATCAGCATCGTGCTGAACTCCCCTCCACACGCAACGCAAGACTCGCCTCTAAGAAGAAAAGGTCCGGGCGCGGAACCCCCTCTCCAGGCACTGATGGAAGGCATGAGAGAGTCAAGGCTCAAGCTTCTAAGACGAAGAGGGGTGTTGGTTGTCGAAGGAGAAGAGAGGAGTCCCTTAGTTGGGGTTTTTAGAGCTTAGGGAACCGGGGGATCTAGAAGGTGAGACTGTTGGGGTGTTTGAGTGAATCTGTGTGTGCGAGGAGTTGCGTGCAAGTAAATTAGATTTGGTTCGAGACCCAACGCGGAGTACTAATATAGAATCTATCATCAACTTAGTCATTCCTTCCTCTTAAGCTTCGTTTGAAAAGACCGCTGCATATTTAGCTTGCTTAACTTAGAAGCCTACTGACGTGTAATATATTCATGGGCCAACCTTCGTTGGGTCCCGTTAGTAACTGTAAAAGAACCTCAAGAGACTGATCAGAAACTCAAATACCCTTTGTTTCTCTGACGCTCTCGACGTTTTTCTGGCTATACTACATCCCCGAATTGTCAAATTAGTCTCTAGGATCTGGGGCACGGAATGAAATTTCCTTCAAGCAGACGTAAGAGCTACAAACGATGTTGCTATGTAGAGAAAAGAGCTGGTCTCTCCTCCAAGCTGTTTCCCGGCCGACAGATTTTCGAGATCGAACTTCGGATATTGGACTTTTGACGAGGGGTATCCTAGCCAGCGGCATATCAGTCAAGGAGAGGCTCTGTTTCGACGCGAACCCAGATAGCTGAAGCTAGACGAGGCTCTGACTGCACACGTGGCTGTTTTCGTATAGATTTCGATAGTGAATATTAAGATCATTGCGTTGTCCCACGCTCTGATGGCTCTGGATAGGAAAGACTATTCGGGCTGCAGTTTTAAGCTCGTGGAGATATAGGAATGACAACAGTCCGAAGTAGCAGTATCTTGAACGCCCGGGCGATTTTTTCGTTACCAAGGGTTAACGGCGACATAAGCACGACATCGGATATGCAGCATAGGTTCTTCTAAGGAGTTGAAAATGCCCGGAATGGCCACCACCGTCTAGATATCTTGGGAGTTCATACTGGTCTATTGGTCTATTGATATAGTCAGCGGGGAAGCAACCAGCGGGTTGCGGACGGGCTCGAGATCATGCCTCATGGATAAATCAAAGGCCGAACTCCCTAGATCGCTGCTAAGTAGAGATCCTAGTACGGTAGGTGAAGTTGTTGTAGGGACTTTCTGAGGCACCGGTGTGGAAATTAATGATCAGCTGGTTAAGAGCATCGTCAGCACTCTCAGATATGAAAACGCACAGAACATGCTAGCATCCTGGCTCGACGGAATAAATTCCAGCGGGGAAGGACCTCTAGAATATCTAGGTCTCCTTTGTTAGCCAGTATCGAAAATGTCTTGCTTCATCCCGAGACATCTCTAGACGCAGAGAATCTCGAAGTTCTTGGTGCCAAGAGCAGATAGTACAGAGTGAAGAACAATAATAGCGACAGAACAAGCATTAGAGCAACACAATCAAACCTCTAGAAGCGAAAATATTGATATCTACCGTATGTGTAAGATTCCTTTGTTCGGAATCTTTGAGTATGGTTTCAAAGCTTCCCCATTTGAACATCGCTGTTCTCGCAAGAAGGTAATTGTCCAAGAACACGAAGATGAAAAGACGACGGCTTTCCTAGTGTCGGTCTTTACATATATAGCCTCGATTCTTCACCTCTAATTTCAGCATCAGTCCTTTCACATGACAGAACCCACTCAACAGACTTTCTCCAATCACCAAACGATTCCAACAATACACATCAAGATTTCCGCTTCAAGAGACTCGCCTCCCACTCAAAGCAAAGCCAACAACCCGGAGATGGCTTCCAAATCCTTCGATTTCAGTGGTCGGACCGAAAAAAGAGCAGCTAAGCGTCCACGCAGGAGCGACACTTTTGCAGATCCGAATGCCGACAGTTCAAGATCCAAAAACGCTAGTATAGCTACCAAACTCAAAGCCAAAGCCAAAGCCAAAGAGCGAGCAGCTGAGCGGGATCTCAAACGTTCAAGCGGCAACGTGCAATAGCGATCTTGATTACAGTTTTGTGAAAGCAACAAAAAGGATCGGAAAATTGAACCATCGGCCTCTGTCCTTTTGCGTCGTGTCTGCTAGCTAGGAGGAGAGAGTCCCAGGGGAGAGGATAATTCATGCAACATCAGCAAGTCTTTGCTGGAAACCGATCCAAAAGCATCATCATCAACAGTTGCGGGGAGAAGGAACAACGCAGTAATAAATAGCTCGGAACTCTTTGAAACTCAGTATATATATAATGAATTCATTTCTAAAATCCGAAATTCGATAACATAGAGAGAAGTGGTGAAATTCCCAACGCATCGACCATAGGTCAACCCCTAGATTCATCAAGATAGCAGCTTGTTCGCCCTTCATCCCACATCCGGGAGGGTATAGGATGAGTACCACCCATAGCGTTTGCAACACTGGCAAAGCGTCTAGCGAACAGAGGCAGTCTTTGGGAATGGCGCGTGGATGTGCTGCTGTTTCATTCCTTTCTCTCTAGAAACTAGCAGTACGTTTTTATTTCATGCGCAGGTCAGCAATAGTGTAGGGTTTCTTTATACCAGCCATCATCCGGTTGGCTGTTTTATACATGGAATCAATGCTTCCCATTTGGATGTGGCTGTTGTTAGAATACGGTCGCTTTTCGAGATTACGAGGAAGAGAAGACGAAGGCTCTTTTGGGAAGTATATTTATTCATAAACCCTCGATTTCCACCTACATTTCTCGCTCTTTCTAGCACTACCCTTGTCACCAGAAGCTTGTCAAGTGACCCGATCATCCCTCCCTCCGTTATTTGTTGAGGAACAATTGTGACAACCATACGGATGGTGTGTTGAGTTGGAAATCCTCCTTCTGGCGCATAGCAACGAACTCGGCCTCTGTTGTGTATGTACTGTATACCACAGACTCAGGTCCAGGTCGGCCCGAGCCCATTTATCGCTCGCTTGAGTCGAGTCTTGCGCAAATGATGTTTGACCGCGAAAGACGCTCCGGAAGTGGTATGACAGATTCTCTGCCGAGTATTCCTATTCCTCGAGCATAGATTTTGTCACGGAGTCTACAAAGCCATGAGTCTTCCATTGCGTTAAGCATCAGTATCATACTTAGCTTCAGAAGGAATGTATAGAAGGAGGAATAACGTACCATTCCGTCTGCCATTTTGACGTATTGAAACTGCCACTGGTACGCAAACTCAATAGTGCTGAGGAGGATGTAGACGGTCAGAAACACTCGATACCTCGACTGCACTGCGTCATTCCCAAACATCAAAGATTTCAGGTCTTTAAGAATAGCCTTGCGGTGCCTGTCAATGATGAGGTTCATCGTAATGTCAATTTGCATATTCATAAATTGTGACGAAGGCCGCTCCCCATGAAATGGCGACTCCAGCACAGCGATCCGTCTGCTCGCAGCTTCGAACTTTTAGCGCTTTTCGAATCAAGCTACTGTAACATCGTACCGCTCTGCGTAGCGATGAGCTTCGGCCAGCGTCAAGTTGAATTACTCGTCGGAGCTGCGTTTGACCAAATGGTCTTCGATGAATGGTTGAGATTCATCCAGGAACCTCTCTATGACTTCATATGCACTATCGATATCGTTCTTGTAACCATGTTAGTACGAAACAGAGGATGGTCGTAAAACAACATGCTATAGCATATGGTGGCATTTCCAAGACTATGACTTTTCCATTAGTCTGCCACTCGTTGTTAATCACATCGCCTAGACCTAGGAGAAAGTTTGCGACAGTCAAATATGGCAACGGGAGACCTGCTGTTGTTTGCGAACGGATAGATGATCTGTACGTGCTTGACTTCAGTGTTTTCGGCGTCCCAGTTGATTCTACGACAGGTAGTCCGCACTTGGCCAAGATCGGAATTGCCTTATACAATGTTAGCCTACGCTTGCTCCTAAGCTATAGAGTGGTATTAAAGGTGGAGAGTTGAGCATACCCAGTCTAAACGGTACAACAGTATCAATTCGGAAAAGCGACGCTATCTCCAATAGGAAAGGTCTGATCCTTAGCCGAGCCCCTGCATTGCTCTACGTAGTAAAGCACACAACCTAAGGTAGCTAGCTCATCTCGCCGACATGAACAAGATATGCTGAAGGAAACATTATAACATGGGAAGATCCGACTATAACACAGCTGCTAGCTGGAAAGATCATCTCGCTTGCGGAGGTGATGGTCAACGGATATGACTTTAGGCGACAACAGAATATTGACAGAGAGCTTCAAGAGGTGGAATCTGGACTTTTCGCTTTACGCTTGTGCAAGGTTTCTATACCACCAACAAGACTCGAGCAGGCTAATACCTATTATGGTACGATATAGAGAAGAAGCTGAAATCAATGGCCCAATTTCTGGGCGAATTTTGACTCCTTATGTATAACGCAATGCTTGGCGCACAGAACGATCAGATCGTAAAGCATGATCATATCAGTAGCACCTCAAATCCCCAGAAATCATCATGCAAAGTACTTCATCCCTGCTGAGTATGATCAAAAGGAATTGATGATGTAGCCGTTGATGCGGCGCTTCCAGTTTGAGCCGCAGTAACTCAACTTAGGTATCTACACACTGTCGAGGCTGGAGCAAGCTCGTGAACTACTGTCCGTCGAGCTTGCGAATGAAAGGGTTCTTTCGGGGATATAAAAGGTAGGCCATACACCATGTCAGTTCCGTAACGAGCCCTATGATCAAGGAATAGAAATATTCCGCAACCATGCTGATCTACCAGTCCGAAGCAGCTTGAAGGGCATGGTCCCTTTTTTGCTATCATGGGAACCAAAAAGTGGGGACAAGCCCGAGCAAAGCTTATTGATGATGCATTCAAGTTTGGTTATTGCATTGTCTCTCCACTTCAAGCTAGAAGTAAGTCAAGACCTCCACGCTGGAACGTCTGCCCAGGCTCACTTTGAGTTCAACCGACCCCTTTTTGGCTAGCGGAATTATTCTGGATGATTGGGTGCAAGCAAATCGCATCTAGCTGTTTCGTATCCTATCTGCAATTAGTTATAAAATATCACCATCTCTCTACCTGTGAAGGTCCCACTCGATACTTGAATGTCGATCAATATCGACTATGGTTTTGAGGGAAAGAGATTCATCCTACGACTTTACTTGATGCAATCATCGAGCAAGAGTGAGCGATTTCCATAAGGTACTAACCATGCCTGATATACCCTCTCTTGCTTGTCTCTGCCAGCCCCTCCTACTCACCCCCCGTTAATAATATTTGTTTCGCTGATGATATCTCAAAACGTTCGTCGCTTGGACCACGGCACGATTTCAGCTTTAAGTACGATTACAAGCGTTTAGAAACTCTGGGTAGAATAGGAGTTTGTTAAGCTCAAGGGTACCTTACTCCTTCTATACCTAACAAACAAAACCATCGCTGAACCTCATGGTCGACACCTCATTCCTCAATGCCTTTTGCAGATCTTGAATTGACGAATAAGGAACACGACATCAGAAATACCAGAGTATCCCATACCTCTGATGCCGAGAGCAGCTACTGTAGAAGAGAAGCAGACGTGACCAAATCAAATTCACCAGACTCTAGTAATACTTTGGCAGACATTCTTAGACTGTGTGTCAGTGATGTACATTAGAATGTTTCAAAGCAATATCAACCTGACGATCTTTCAAGAAGCGATACAGGATAGATCAAGACCATGATATTCTCGGCTGCTATTTCTCCCCTGGAACTATGCTACAGTAGATTCACATGAATGGTACCAACAATCCTCCCCCTCAGAACTTCCGTTCAGCCAATCTTCATTGCATCAAGAGAGCTTTAAGAGAAAATTCGTTGGGATCTTGAAGCAGTGATGTATAAAAAAAACCCAGGCAGAGATAGGGGCATAGAAGATCGACACATCGACCAATCAGAAATGGAAAATGAGTGCATAGCAGAGGCTCATTGAATGCCCATCTTTCACATAATGTGAAGGAACGATCGAGGTCATAATTCTCAAACTCCGACTCTTTAATCTTCGAATATTCCGATTTTAAAAAAAGATTCGACTGTCAAAACTCACATCTTTCAAACTTTCATCTCGTACATTATCTCTTCTTGCTTTTCAGCTTCTGATGCTTTAAACCCTCGACCTCTAATATTAAATTCCGTCACATACTGTAGTACATCTTATCTTTTCAAACTATCCTTTTTCGTTGCCTAGTTTAGGCATGTGTTTACAGCTATGCTATGAATGGTTTTAGAAAATATAGGAGGCTGTAATGCTTGATATAAGGGATAGAAAGATCGACGACCCGTTCCCGACCTTGGGTTAGTGCTGTCGAGTTTCAGTTATATTTATATTTATGGTTTATGGCTTTTATGTGTTTTGGTCTACTTTTAAACTAGACAAACTTGTGATATTTACATAGCAGCTGTTTCGAATACCTTTTCCCCGCGTCCTTTATTTGTTATGTGCAATGCAGCTGCATCAACAGCAGCTGACATAAGGATCAGATTCTTCTTAGCCCAAACCTGGAACCCAGGCCATATGCCAAAGCCTAGTAATGTTACTGGTACCTTGTAGTTCCTGGCGACATATCTGGTTTGCAGACGTGCATATTGCAAGACCAAGATTCGCATCTTGCTGAATCGAAAGACCTCCTTGATATCTCGACGATTGGAAAAGGCTTCTTGTTCGCTGAAACCGCTTTTGAAGTTTTCTCTCGAGCTAATAGTAGCTGCGTGTGCTTAGACCGACGGTAAGATGGAGTAATGGGCGATTCGATCTGCGTCAAGGGCAATCTGGCATTAGGGGGAAAAGAACCTCCTTATTTCGGCTTAGGTCTGCCCACTCATAGGTCAACATTTGTGAGGTCGAGGAAGTGGAAATTGAGGTCGGCCTTGTTTTGAAACTTTCTCTCGAGCTAATAGTAGTATCGTTGTAGGAAATTCCTTATATCGACATAAATCCACTGCTGCTCGCTGATTGATTGACCTTTGCGAGGTTGAGGAAGTGGGAAGTGAGGTCGACCTCGTTTTGAAACATTTTCTCGAGCTCATAGTATCGTTGAAAACGATGGGTGATTATGCCTTCGACGTTACTGGAACCGGCTTCTTGATCGCGGGAACCGCGCGGAAAGAGCAATGGGCGAGGTTTAAGAGTGTTCATTGCAGTGGCTTTCAACGTATGACATCCCTTCCATATTTGCACATGAATACGTAGGTGTTGTCTTTGCCCAGAGTATTCTACAGCTAGCAGTGTCTTCCTGAGGAGAGAATAGCAACATTCTTTGTCGAAAAGATCGTATCGGTGGGAAAGCTAGCGCTTCGTCCTTGCGAAAATCCGCTTCCTGTAATTTCTTTTCAACAAGGATCGCAGCCATTGTAGGTATCTATGTAAAAGTACATCAGGTTTGGCCAGGTCTCGCAATAGACTCGCAGTCTAAAGTCTTTCTTATCTCTTTTGAAATGTTTGAGAGAACGTTCTTGATAACCTAATATCATATCGTTGACGTTGACGTTGAGCACTTCTTTCTCTGGTAAAAGAATGCTGAAAGTGAGGAGTGGAGTGTATAACAGGTGCAAGCACTCCATATCATAAGTCTTTCCAAGTCCCGCAAAGACTTGTCCTCCACAGATCGGCTTCACAGCCTCGTTCAACATAAAGTCTGCTGGGCCATGATCTTTGATGCTCAGTCAAATTCAAAAGTCTCGAACACGTCTTTCAAAGCAGAGAAGTCTGTAAAAGAGTAAGTAATACAGCCAAAGATGACGGTTCCGCCAGCTTTTGCGCAGCTAGAACTCTCCCGGCTTCTAATACCAAGAAGGCTTCGTCCCGTAAAACTGGCGTAGCTGTACCAATAACAAGCCGCTTCATTCATACTCTTTTCACAATCCGACAATTCAACGCTTTGCGTACCAAAGAATCTTCCCTGCGGAGGCTAAGGATAAGGATTGACTGCGAAATTCGGTACGCTCTTTGCATCCCTTGTAACACCAGTGTACTACGCAGTTAGCGGTTCAGTGACCAGGATAAAGACCATAGCCAATGCGAGACATCCGATGGGTTCTTGAACCACGACGGCTTCGGGCGACGGCTTACTGACTTGGAAGCTTTGAACTGTTAATGTATGAAGACAACATTTAGAGCCCACGGACCCAGATTGTCGTTTTCTGTAATTTTTGGGTCTACAAGAACGACTGCTCGCGGATTGGAGATTGAGATAAAGGCGATAAATCGGACGCGACCTCGTTAAGTCGCATAAGAAAGGAGCGTGGCTCAAAAGCAATCTCTAGTGCATCCATGGGTAAGGTGAAATGTGAGCACCGCGTGCAATAATATCCAGTACAAGCGCCGAGCCCAGCGAGGAATTACCTCCAAGAATTTCTCCTGCTTCCTGGTGCTGATTTGGCCATCCATGTGACGGTTGCGGCGTGGATTCTACCGCAGAGAAGTGACAGCCTCTATCTGAGTGCTCACTCGAATATTTGGTGGTCTCGACTTGAGTGTATTTCTGAAGCAGACTGATGGAGACCAAGCTTCAATGGGACATGCGTGAGTCTGCTGCATCATTGGAATATCTATGGCTTCCGTCTCACGGTCCCTCCAGTAAAGTATAGGGGAAAGTCTTTCACCGTTGAGGCTAAGGTCTAGCTGCGCAATGCAGGAGTGCCACATGGCGTCGGCGACGTATATAACATCGGCTACCCAGAAGGAGTGCCGAAACATTCATTGTTGGTTCTAGAAATTGTGGTATCCTATTGCGTGTCAGGCCAATTGCGGTTTGAGTTTAGGAATCCTAACTTACAAACTAAAAGAAACGGGCATCTTTCTATCTGAAGAAACTCGATTTAGTGTCTATGTGAGCGACCGAAAAGCCTACTCTCACAATCGACACGCTCTATGTGTCATAGGAATAATAGAACTTTGCAAAAGCCCTTTCATGGCTTTTTCAAGTAAGGCAATGTGCCCTGAGTCACTGCTTCAGGGTGTGATTGAGATTGGGCCACACGATTGCCTCGAGGTGAGGTCTCTTTGACACCGCAATCATGGAATATCGGTGATGGCATACCAAATGTGAGGGACTCAGATTGCCCTAAACGATCTTGGTTAGTTTTGCACCGTAAGTAATAGTGCTCAACTCACAGTGGTCGTCTCGTCAAGAGTCCCATAACTTCTCATTTCTGGAGCTCTTTGTGATAAAAATCCTAAGATCACCATGATTTTCTGGTAACAAGGTGGAATCTGTAAGCACTTGAGTTAACACTGTGCTGCTGGTGAATTGCAACGCCTTACCACCGCTTGGTATCGGTCACACCGTAGCTGCCTGTCCTTTACGGCAATCATGTAGTGTCGCTGTGTAGAGTCTAGACGGGGAGTCGATGACCTGTGTGCTACGTAGCTCGCCTAGCACCTTGAGCCCTAATTATCGAAATACAAGCGGTTCTATTCGTCATACATGTAGGTGAAAGATGGAACGTGATGCACATAAGAACTGCAAAGCGAGCACGTATAATGATGAGGATAAAATGGATAGTAGAAGACGACGTATATATGGGAGGTGTGGGTGTGCGGATGTGTTGGTGCGAGGATGTGCAAGAATGTGCGAGGATGTTGGGGTTCTTATAGTACAGGATGACCGCCATTGGCCGCGATTTGTCGATGAATCAGCGAGGAATCTTTCATTACCATACTAGTCGACCAATGATTCATCAAGCTTCCATCGATTTCCGAGGCATAGAGCACTGCTACCGTTCAGTTCTTCACTTCATCTTGCAATGGAATTGGATAACAGTCGGGATGAACGGTACTGTCACAAGACATGAATAGCAGGCTAGTGTTCACTGCAGAGCGAATATGTGAGATGGGTACGCTGCATAGCTGAGAGTAGATTATAGTATGAGTGTACAAAAACAAGTAAACGAAGTAATCGCAAGATCTCTAGAGCTCGTACTCCACTAGAAAGCCTCATTGTAGATCAGCGCAGCGGAGATGATAGCTTACAGTCATGTCTTCGACAGGGATAGTTGGTGCGTGCTTGTCTACCTACTAAATCAACATCCTACTTACCAGGGGACACGTCAGAGTTGCTCTTGTACAATGATGTCTTCATGCTATTTGCTGGGATCGCTTTGGTACTTACTCTAAGATCCCCAGCTACGTTCCGCTTTACAGGAATATTTGTCTCGAAACACTACTCCGTACCTTCAGCGAACCCATGATCGAAGTTCAACCTTCACACCAGCTATATTCCTCGTCAGCTTTCTGAACAGGGCAGTGGTCATGGCCAAGGAGCTTACCTCGACACCCAGTTGGTATTTCTTCAGCCAGGCAAATTATAACTTAGGACACGCATGCCTACCTATCCGTACTGAGACCAGCTCTGCATTTCGCTCCCTCTTAGCTCTAGCTTCTCTACAACCTCGAGCCACCTCTCCTACAGAAAACATCTGTGTCGTCGTTGTAGACTTCACGGATCCTTTACAGCGCCCGCGCACTGCAGTCCGCCGTTGTACCGACAGGAACAAAGCGGCCATCTGGAAGCATGTCACTCCCAGTAGGAACGGCCTTCTCGAGAAGTACGATACAAGGTGGATGAACGCGGAGAGACTCTTAATAGCGGCCTTTAATAAGGGAAAGACTTGATGATATAGTACGGAAGAATTTCCCTGGTCGAGGACGGAGGGAGCAGGTCGTGAGCTCCGAGCTCAGCAAGGAGGGCTTGATACATGCGAGGATTGGAGAGGATACATAGCATGCTTGCCGTTGCGATGGGTTCGGGCCCCACGAATCTATGAGAAGAAGAGCTAGAGGATTTAGGGGTGATACTCTTGAAAGATTATATGCTTTACGCTGGGAGAACCGCCTCAGCTTCTACTTCCCTCCGAGATATACCACGATTAATCAAAAGGCCAGTCATGCTATTTCGTACCCCTTCTTTTGGGAGCGAATCGCCCTAAGGTTTTTCCTGTTACAAAGCTATGGTGTTCGACTGGTTAGCCGAGGTGCATCTCTGCTCCAAAAGGACGAACATACTCAAGGTTCGTACCACAAGATTTTCTGTCTTCCTTCCTGGACTCGACCCGCCTGGCCGATGGATGTTCACAATGCAGAGCAGTCATGGGAGGGCGATAAGACTCTGCATAACAGGAAGGCCTGTAACCAGACCTCCAACAGAACCAGTAAGGTCGAATCATACTCCTTCAATAGGTCAATGGATGAGTGCATACTGCATTAGTGACCATGGCGACTACCAGCATGGTTTTAGTCAAGCCGAAGTCCATGGGATGATAAAGGGAAAGTGATGTACTTTCGTTCATGATAATTCATGAATTCAAGGAACACGCTAACATACCTATTAAAAGTTGCTTCGAGGTCGAAGTTGTGCTTTTCAGCATACTACGATATCGAGTCAGTTGAAAAGGAACTGCGAGTATGTACCAACCCGGCATCAAGTGTAAAGTCGCGGCCATTGTGCTGAGCGACTAATTTTCAGCCACGTCTTGAGTATAGCCTACTCTTTCAAGTTTAATCCCTATCTTAGTCAGCCTAGACTGGTTCTGAAGATGCTTGTCTTCACCGAGGTGGATCAATGCCGTGTCTCGACCGGCCTCAGGCTCCTTTATAAGACAGGCTCTCTACTTTGCGGCGTCTTATCTTGGCATCCGAGACCAAGGTAAGCAACTCGCGCAACATATCCTGCAGTGCAACATAATACATCTGGAGGTGTGAAAATTTATTGACTTTGCTTTCTGGTCTTCAGTGGAATGGTCGTTGAACTTTGCCTGACATACTGTGAGTCTAACCTAGTGCAAGACTTGTGAGGAATGGTAAAACTGATTTTGTAGCCCTGAAATGATCCCGAAAAGTGACGCAAACGATAATTTTGATACCATATTGAATCAGAAAATAGAAGTAGGAGCAACGCAGCATAGATCAACATACTCACTTAAGGACTATCGTTTGAAAATACTAAGGTCAAAAGCGATACGACTGTGACGTCTCAAATTTGTGATAAGATGATTACAAGATAGATTCAACATTGTAGACTCAATGACTACAAGAGCTCATGGTATTCAAATTCTAATCACGAAATGAGAGACTAGCTCAAAAGCGAAAGATAGGAGACAGCTTCATTAACATCATTCGCGCTAATGACATACCAATACATCGTAGATATGCTCATACCATCGACTTACCGCTATTCACCGTCACTGCACAGGGGCAAGCGTGTTGTGAATCATCTTTGTTGCAAAAACGAGGTGTCCTATACAGATCTGAAGTCTTCCGTGAGACTGTTGAGACTTCTTAGATAATTAGGTAGGTGCAAAGAATTTAGGGGTGCGTCGTTAAGCGAAAGCTAGTGTACTTGATTTACCTAGGCTCTATAGCGATTAGTGCGATGTGACTGCCGTGCCAATGACAACGGCACCCTTTGTCACCTACTCTCTACGGAAATATACAAGTAAACGCGGAGCATCACCACATTGATAACAACCTGGCTTGAACAGTACTGCCCTTGCTGGACTGGAATCTACGCATGAATCGCCGCCGGGTTGAGCTAAGAGCTTAGAGGCGCTGATCCTTTGCGCACAAGTAATGTGTTGGCCGATGGATTTGGAAGAAAATTCACCATTCTACCCAGGACTTGGCTTTCGCCCATAGCTACTCCATCTGTACTGACGTGTAGGTCCATACAGGAGCGGACCTGTATCCCTTCTTCTGACCGAACCTTCTCGCTTGCCCACGAGCGAACTTGGACGACGAAGTTATGAACAATGAAGTCTAGAAGAACAAAGCCGCGACAATGTTCTCTTCCCAGTGGCAAGGCGCTGCGGATAGGCAGCCCCTTTAGCATCAGCCGACGACATACATTGGAAGATTCCGAGCCACCACAATTAGCGTCCTATTCAAGGATCCCGTCTTAAGCCTGTAGGGTTGTCGAGTCTCTGAAAGGTCCAGGTCGTTCCAGGACAATAAGCTTGCTTGCGACAGACTCACCCTGCTGGATCATCATGAGAATTTCATCGATCAATTCTGATTTGTTGGATATTCTATCAATAGCTTATTCCTTTCCAACCATTTCCTTTCAAGTGCAGTAGCCGTTGTACTGTTCCTGAAAATTCTCAAAATTACAGGTCGGGTCTTGTTCGAGATTTATATGGAACCCCACTGTTGTCTACTACTGGGTACCTTTCTTGTTTCAGCTCTTGCCTAAAGGAGAGGGTCATACGCTATTTTCTTCTGATGTCGCCAACTGACACGTATATCTATGCAATTTCCTAGCATCTATTCGGAAGGTGCGGTAGAGTTGGTTCCGGGGATTTTGGAACGGTAGGGGGTGCTACGACGCTTACATGCGATAGGGGATCTCTTCCATGGTAATGGTGAGTCTCTAGATTTGTTCGTTGAGAAAGGTTTAAAGTTCACGTGTTTCACTATCCAATCACCTATGGTATTGTAAGAGAACATTACAATGGGAACCATTTAATTCTCTGAGCTTTCCGAGCCTCGTACCTCTGAACAGTCAAGATCCACATTCGTCCATCTTTTTACCACTCCTTACCGATCAATGCCTTGGTGCAGGCTTGTCATTCGTTGTCAATATGTATCATCTTGTATTGATTTTGTTTAATGGCTTTCTGTTATTTCTCCGTTGTCCTCTGCTTATCTAACACAATATTATTGTTCAGCTTTGTCCCGAACAAACAAATTCCCCTTACTATGTCCCATAGATATGCTAAAATCTCTTTTCCAACTAGAAATCTTCTTCCAGGCAATATCTTTCAGCCCTCCTAATTGAAAGCTCGTCAAAAGAGACTGTCAGTTATCGCCGGAAGTATGTCTTTCCTCATCTGGACATTCCTACTTCTCCTCAACGTCGTTATGTCGCTTTACCGTCGTTACCATTTCTACAGAGTCCACGACCCCGACAACAGGATAGGAGCTAATACTCTCTTAGAAAAGCTTGGCCTACAAGCTATTCGGCGACGGCCATCATTCATGGAACTCCCCGCCGAAATCCGGCTTCAAATATACGACATAGTCCTCGTATCTCCCCACACACTCCGTCGCCCAATCGAACTAGCAAACCGCCCACATGTCTCAACCCTCAACACCGCGCTCCTCCGCACCTCCCGCCTCATCCACAACGACGCCCTCCCAACCCTCTACACCCGCAACCACTTCCATATCTCCCTCGTAAGCCCCCTCCGCCTCCCCTCCTCCCCCCTCTTCTTCACCGCCCACTCCTCCTACCTAACCACCCTCAGCATCGACTACGCTCTCCCCTCCCCCTCCCCCACCCAACCCCGCCGCTCTCTCGCCCGCCAGCGCCACATCGACGCCATCCTCGCCGACGAGCTCACCAATCTCGCCGACGCCTGCCCGACCCTGCGCGTTTTCGCGCTGAATCTCCTCTCCCCTCCTGGCGAGCCGGACGACATACTTCTTGCACTTGCACTCGACAACGCGCTGACCCCGGCTGCGCTGCGGCATCTGCACGTGCGGGATAGGATTGTGATTACAGCGGTGGGATCAGGCCCGTGGCTGCGGAGCGGAAACGCGTATGGGCCGCTGAGGCGGGCGGTGGCGCCGCTGGAGATGTGGCATACAGCGACGTGTCGGATGTGGCCGACGGTCAGGACGAGTGTGGAGGGGTATGAGGGGGATAGACGGTGGGCGCGGACGTGGATTTTGCTGATGCCGATGAGAGGAAGGACGAGGACGAGAGAGGAGGGGGCGTTTTGGGAGAAGAGGGGGTTTGAGGGTGGAACTTGGGTTTAGATGGTAAGTTTCATTTGGGGGCTTGCTGATATTCAGAGGGGCGGAGGGTAGAGTAGCTGGGGGTGCCATTATTGCTGACGGAGTCGAGGCATCAATCAAACGAGAGGTGGTGGCGGTGAGCTGTCTGAAATGGCTAGCCAAAGAAAGAACCCACTCAACAGAGAAAAAACACTGAAGGTAGAACCCAGCCCCGTCAACCTACACTGATATACAAGAGGGCTAGAATAGTGTGATAGCTGCACAGCTTCTCCGACGCACTGAGGATGACGAGGTGAATAGGCACGGGGAAGAGAGAATACCACTTCTCACTCTCGACACTCCACGTAATGTTTGTGCTTCGACAAAGGTAATGAAAATAGAAAAACCTGTGGTATTTATAAGCCATGAACTAAAATTTGACTACCTAGGTAGAGTAATATGTTATCACACCAAGTATATCACAATAGCATTTTCGAAGATTTGGAATGGTATGTAAGAGTTTTGCTCTAAAGGAAATGGCTAAGCATTTTCCAAAACTCCACCAGAACTACATTTGCTCCTACTAGCACCGTCTACTCCAGTTCTTCCACTCGCAGAGATCTGTCCTCGAGAGTTTCCGAACATGGTCGCGGCCGCCGCGAGGTGTGGAGATCCCATCTCCACAGCACGTGCCTATGCAACATCCCGCGGTAACCCTCATAGCATCCCCTGGTGATACTAATCTCCGGCCAGTCTTCCAAGGTTCTGCTATCCCAGCAGCGCTCTGGCGCGACCGCATGGCGTAGGTCGGCATATCCAAGGTGGCCCACAGGTCCGAGGGGCGCTGTCGCCACGATGCTCAACAGGTCGCGGACTTTCATCGCAGCTAGCGCTGCTGCTGTAAGGGATTGCCCTAGCAAGGCGACTTTGATATGCCTTCGGCCGTTCTCCCACATGAAATGCAGGGTGAAAACCTGGAGCTTGGGACAAGTCCTGGCGATAATGTTGATGTGTTCGGACATGTACTGGTCGAGTTGCGCCTTGTTGGCATTATGGTGGTCCGAGCCAGCTAAATCCACGCTGAGATTCGTCATCCACTCTAGGGAAGGGTGGAAAGGCTTGTCGGTCGTCACGCCGTAAGGCATCGGGAAGTTCTGGAGCCATGGTTCAGGCCTGAGAAGATAAGTTGAGTAGTGAAAGTTATTCACACGATAGAAAAGCTGAATGGCTTCTTCGTGGGTTTGGCGAGACACACGCAAAACTGCGTTGTCACACCTCTGTGCCTCTGGAACCCGGGACGGATAGTTGTCATAGTATTCCCGGTTTTGGAATGCTATGTCATCGTCGGTCTCCAAATCAACGCGGTCGCGCAGGCGAGGTTGGCCGCTGTCATTTTTCACTGTCAAAACCTGCTCGTATATTTGCATCCGGAGCTCAGCTGGGAGACCCATCAAAGATGCGCGTGAAGGAGTCTCTGGCTCCGTCGACATACCAGCATCTTCTTTCCACTCGGTCTGGGTCCCTATGTCTCGTGTTGGTGGACCAGTCTGGGTTCCCTTGTCGACCATGATGCTTTGCGAGACAGGCTGCGGTGAAGGATCGGTCTGAGTTCCCATATCCCTCATGTTCCTTGAAGTCATATTGTCTGTTGCTGGATGACTGGACAATAGTAGACTTCGATGTAGTAGAGGTCAGATTTGTAGTTGATAGGCACGAAGGAGAATAGAGTCTATAAAACGATATATTTCCCATCACGTTCGACCGATTGTCAGCTCCGCACTTAGTTGAACAGTAACACATTTGATGAACAACAACCATTGTGCCAGGTTAAGCTCGACACTTCCTTCCGTGTTGTCGAAACAATGGATCCAACACCCTTGTTCCCATCTCATCGAACATCGCAGTGTCGATATTCGACCTCGATAGCACCACTGCCGAATGCCAATTGCCAATTTCCACGACTTGGTTGTAGTTGCGTGTGGTAGATCTAAGTCGACACTTTGAGCCGGACCCATTACCCTGAAGACTAAAATGGTAGATCGTGAGGTAATACACCACGCAAGACATCATTAGGCAAGTCCATCCCTGCCATCTCATCAAAAACAGATGAAATCTAGTGGTGTAACGAAAGTTTTACATAAATGCGTGCCCAAAAAGAATAAAAACAGACCTGGGTGAACAATGTATATATATATATACGAACCCCCCCCCCCCCCCCCCCCCCAAAAACACCATATCCCGCCGTCTTAGGGGGAAAGGATTGAAAGTGCATGATATATCTCGCAACAAACGAACCGAGGGTGAGAGAGATGAAGGTAGCATAGAAGGTACCCAGTAACGGATAGCTGCGTGAAAAGTTGCTAGGTACCAACGAGCAAACAAATTCGTAGAGACAGAGAGATAAGGAAGGGCCCACATGTGTGATGTGATTGTTGAAACGGGAGTTATGCTCGGACCTATCGAGGTCACATGACGCACTGTATTTAACCGAAGCTTCGAACCTCCATAGAACTTCACCCAAACACACATCCTACATATGCTGCAAACCTTCTAGTTCAGTCATATTTCAACAGTGATATACCTCGTAACGGATGGCCCCCACGAATGGGAAGGAGGGCATAATGGGAGACAGTTACGGGTGTGCAAATTCTGTAAGCTATGCATGCGGTCACGATGAAATTTACCGCAACACGGGAATTTGGCGACGTTCAAACGCCGTTGGTCGGCTGTGTAATTTAGCGCCCCGAGACATCAAGGGAAACGTCTCGAGTTCTGGGGGACTGTGAATTTGAAAAAAGCATATATGCAATTTTCCGTTTGCTGTCAGGGCACAGCCGGAAATGATCGTGGGAAAATGTTATGTACGTTATCAGCTATTGCAAAATACAGTGTAGATGGCACAGAGCCCTCGGACCGGTAAGCGCAGGCGACATTCTTTGATAGTCGCGCAAGGACCTTGCGAATCGTAATTTCAAAATACTCGCCAAACTCGCCAGCCCTCAGATTTCCTTCGTGTGACCACTACCGTCGTACCTCTGTTCGTACCTTTCAGACTCAGAACCGGCGGTGTCGAATTTGTACAGCTCAGGGCAAGGAGCACCCTTTTTAAACAATACGTATCGGTTGAACCACCAGGGGAGAACTTGCGTAAACTGGTAGCGCGCGTGTGTTCGGGTAGGTACGGCAAATACGTAGTCTAGCTCTTCCAAAGAACGCTGTTTGGTTTCCGGGAGAAATAAAAAGATCAGGATCAGAGCGACGATGTTAAGGGCGGCGTAGAAGCCAAAGGATCCCTGAGGTCCAAACGCGATAAGCATGCGCGGAAATGTCAGCGAAAGTACGGCTGCCCAGAAGTTGTTTGTCGCCACGGCCCAGGACATGCCGACTTCTCGGTGAGAGATTGGAAACACCTCAGCCGAGTACGTGAATGGCACCGGTCCTTCGCCCGGAGAGTAAAATGCGTCAAAGAGGTAAATGAAGAATGCAACCATGCCAAGATGGGCGGAACTGGATTTAGGTATGTAATAAGACATGCCAGCGGCCAATAAGGTCCAGAACATTTGTGGGAACGTAAAAATGAGTAAGCCTCGGCGTCCAAAGGTATCAATTGTCCAGACAGCAGGCCACGCGAAGACAAAGTTGACCAATCCAAAGCCGAACGACGCCAAAAGAGCGGTGATATTGCTAGCTCCTGCTTCTGCAAAGATGGTCGATGAATAGAAAGCAATGATGTTGACTACGGGTAAATCCGTCAGCTTTCATACAAACGCTAAGTACTTACTTTGCTGCAAGAACTTACTTCCACACATTTGCTGGGCAATCATGACAATTCCAGAGGCTTGGGTAGCACGTCGAACTCGAGGAATTGTGAAGAGTTCCATAAACCTGGTAAAGAAGTTGTCGGTCTTCGCAACGCCCATTTCGTTTACAAATAATTCCTCTTGAACTAACTGGGCGTGAATGAAGTAAAGATCGCGAGCCGCCTGGAGGTTAGTGTTTCGGATTCGGCATAGAGAACGATAAGCTTTCGCATGTTTTCCTTTCTTGATGAGCCATCTGGGGGACTCGGGACAAAACCAGATACCAAGTACCAGTGGGACTGCCGGAATGAAGGCAGACCCCAACTGCAGCCGCCAGGTAATGTTTCCGGCTCCTATGACGACGAGATTGGCACAAGTTCCGAGGAAAATTCCAAATGCTGTCCAGACTTGCCATGACATGACTAGGCCACCACGAATGTTTGTCGGTGCGTTTTCGGCCGAGTATACTGGGACGGTGACTTCCTTCAAGCCCATGCCAACACCGAGTAAGACACGGCATGCAACGAGCTGGCCCCAATTCTGTGTAGCTGCCGATCCGATGGGCGCAAGTAAACTGAAAATGGCTGCGGCGAAAATCGTCCCTCTCCGACCCAGCCAGTTGTTGAGAGGATCGGAAAGCCAACCAGCACTGCCACCATAATTAGCCCTTTCCACTCATGGCATGATTTTTGTTCATGCGCAGTTTCAAACATACAAAAGCGCGATACAGATGTACGGGCAAGAGTTGATAAACCCAATAAGCCACGAGTTGCTTTCACACGTCCCAGCAGCGGTACATTCCGGGCCTTTGTCAGGAATACCAAATGTCACTGGGAACGAAAGATTGGCGCCGTTCGACCCTGCAACCGAAGGTTAATAACGGGAGCAGTTGTTTATTACCATGGCATATACCTGTCTGGTCCCATCCTTGAATAGCGGCAGCAATGGAATTCAAGATTATGGTGAAATAGAGTGTTTTCGGGTGTCGCCATCGATGTGTAATTTCATTACGCAAGGCCTCTCGATCACTCTCATTGAGGTCGGGAATGTCTTCGATACCGAGAGGGTTTTGTGCAACCAAAGCACCCTTTCGAAGCATAGGCAAGATATCGGTGAGACTATTTGCTTGTGCATAGTTGTCGACATCTTGTAGTAAATCTGCTCTAGGGATTCCAACGAGAGGGTTCTTGATCCTTGTCAATGTTAGCCGCGAACGTCGTTGCTGGAGAATGTCGGCGCTCACTCTCCAGTGGTGTTGTCCTTCAAAGCGGCCACACTTTGGCGGCGATGAGTCTCATCTGCAAAGATGGAGCCACGCCTCGCCGGATTCTCGTCGTGAGCAAAGTCGGCTGCCCTGTAATTTCCCCCGTCAGCTACGGCAGCAGCACTTTTGACCTTTCTCATAAGGGGATTGTGAGGGCATACTTGGTACTAAGGTCTGGATGCGACGACATCTCGGCGGTGGGATTGTCAAGGAGTAGTAGCTGGACGACTGGAGACTGAGTAGTGAGGACGACCGGAGGTTTTATAGATTACCGTGTCACCTTATTTGGGGAAATAGTGGAGACCCCGCACGGGCGTTTCCCCCGCAAACCTTCGCAGCAAATCTTTGGATGCCTTAGAGGTCATACTACTCCGTAGTGTACTACTAATGAAAGTGGCCTGGCGAGGCACACACAGCTGGGGTACATACGGCAGGTAATACAAGACGAAGATTGCGAAGTCGAAAGGCACCCGTAGGTATCGGTCCAGACCATGTTGGTTGTTTGGTGGGTTGGTTGGTTGGTGGGTTGGTGGGTGGGTTGAGTCGTTGGAGAGTTATATACCTTATATTAGGTTCGATTCCTAACAGCGCTGGTACAATGGTGTTGTGGTTTTCTTCTTCTTTGGTTGGTTGGTTGATATCACCACACCTACTACGTACTAGTTAGTTCTACGTAGTAAGTCACACGGGCTGTATCATATCGGCGACGATAACCTACCTTAACTAACTGTACACAGTACGGATGTACTTGCCTGAAAAGAAAGCTTCGTCGTGTGAAGAAAGCAGCCTCACAGTCAGTTGGTGGCGTGCACTAAAGCTCTGTTGCTGCTAGTGCGTCCGTAAACGCAAGCCGGACTCGGGATCCGACCAATCACCACGACGGTGCAGGGCTGGAGCTGTCATGTGACTCGTGCTCTGGTAAGGAGTATACCGTATACTACTACTAGTACTTACCACTGTGGTACCTTAGTACATACTGCGTACCTTAGCTTAAGATGGCAAGGATTAATTAGACATTAGTCGCACCGCCCTGCAACAACCAACTGGTTCTATTTTCCCGTCTCCAAGCACTCGGTACATCTGAAACTCTCGAGGCTTCATGGAACGATGTTAAATTACAGTACTCCGTATGGCGGGCAGATCTTGATGGCAGGAACGCCTGATGTGCCAAGTACGATAATTGGGAGAATTTGCAAACGACCTGGAGATCTTTCCTGTGCGGAGTACTTGGTCGTACCAGTCTCCGCCTCTGAAGCTATTGCACCAGCTCTATCAAAAGCACAACTAGAACATGCAGTAAAGATATCCACGCAGAAAATGCGAAATGAGAGGGTAAGCTAATTACCCAGCCCTACCATAGCCGAACCCCGTTAATCTCTAGGCGATCATCACCTAAGTTTAGGGGATAAACCATCTGAATTCCAGGCATGAAAGTAATTATCGCCCCCAGAAATCGGCTATTGTAGGGCTACAAACTAAAAAGCATCTCGGGAGTAGGTAGGTAGGTACAGTACGAGTACAGTAGGTAGTACCCAGGGCTAATCTCAAGGCAATTTGCATTGTGGTTGGGCGCACTACCCATGTTGTACAACTACCGACACTAGTAGAATGGTTGCATAAGTAATGCCTGCTAGAACGACAGACAGAGTTTTGTGTTTTCTCCTGTCGCGGGTAGCCGCCGCCAAGAAAGCCGCCTCGCGCTAAACTTTCCTCTTCACTCGAAAGGGACTGACCTGGCTGACTGCCGTCTCAACTTCTTTGATGAGATGGCAGCGCAAGAATGGCACCAGTTTTTTGATGCTTGCGTCCGTAAACGAGTGCCGCTTGAAGAATTCCACATCCTCTTTAAAACATTCAACCTCAAGCATGTCGCGCTTCCCGGTACAAGTCTTGTCCATGTCTTACTCGACCAGGGACGCAAAGCATCCAGCCGACAGGCGGACCCTCGCATACCGCTTTACGTCCGAGAGATGCTGCGAATGCGACAGATTAGTACGTGTGATACTTTAGCTGCCATATTGCCCCTACCTGTGGAAAACAACTCCGATGTCAATGAGGCCCAAAGCGATCAAGCGGCGATAGACGCAGTTGAGTCGCCAAGTCCGCGCCTTGAAACCCTGGTCTTCCAGATGATGACCATTGAGGTATCGAATGGCCTCATCAAGACTCGAGAGGAGTTGCAAGCTGTACTTGAATCTCTGGTAAAGACAAAATTCAACAGTGTAAATTCCGACGCCGTGGGATATTTCATCTCTGGAGTGTTAAATACAACCATAGCTCACGACGTCCAAAATCTTGTCTTTTCGAAGAGTGTGTAAATAGTTTTCCTCGTTCACCGTGTAATACGTACTGATTCTTCTTGTTAGAACTTAGAAGCTCTTTGGCTCGTTTGCTTTCCTCTCTTATATCTCAAATCAGCCCAACAGACCCACAGCTTGCCAACACATTGGACTTCTGGCAGAAACAGTACTTTTTAATCGAAGATGCACCTGCAGGGCCTCTGGATCTACTGAACGCTGTTGACTTGGGCGCTTTATCATTTCAAGGAAGTGTTTTGGACAATCCTACAATCAACACTAGAGCTGGTCTCTATGTATATCTTAATGCTTTGGTGAGTAGCTATAGAGTCTTACTTTCAGCGTCCTTGGGTCAGGTTATTCATGACATGCGGCTGCTGATCTCATAAGCTTTACGCGCGACCTCTATTTGATGACCTTGTAGTTGTTGATTTTCTGAATATGCGATACAAGGTCAGGAAACGACGTAAAATCCTCCCCACAAGGTATTTCTAACAATAGCAGGGCGATGTTACCAACTTAGTCACAGATTTGATACTTGCTTCCTTCGACGTTCTTGCAAATGCAATGTATCGGAATGAGCCAGCTGAATCGGTTACCCTACTGCGGTCTTTTCTAGTCAACAAGTTGCCTGTTTTTCTGAACAATTATGCTGGCATGATTTTTCCACCTCTGAGCGTTCAGTATTGCATAGAACAAGCTTTGCTGCGGGTTGACCCTGCTGCTTTCCCTTCGTTTACGCAAATGTTTGACCTACTAGGAAAGAGCAGCATGCTCTCCGAAGCTCGGCAGGAATTTCTTTTCGCCTGCGCTCTGCATCAACTGATACCGGAGCAAAGCATAGAGCTTCTCCTAGGAGATGTTCCGATGCAGAGCTTACCTGCTTCTGGGAGATACAACAAAGACGATCTTGTCGTGCAGTGCCATGCTAGCCCTGGAAAGATCGAAGAGCTGATTGGGGAGCTTGACAATATGGAAGGGAATGCTGGCGAGATTGCGAGTGCACTCATTGAAGTAAGTCGAGTTGCAGACCTTACGAGCTCGGATCTCATCTCTTGTTCAAAAGCCATGAGTATCAGACTTCTTATGTTGAACTCCTGCGCCCCAGGAGTTACGAATCTCTCGCCACAGCATTAAGCTAACACGGTGTGATCCAGATAATACAAACCCTTTGTCCTAACAACGATACAATGACACTGAAGAATACTCTGAATGTCTTATCACGCAAGCCGTCAACCCTAGACGTGATCCTCTTATTTACCCGCCCCAGTATGCTTTTGCAGCCTTTATACCACATTCTCGACAGTTGGCAGGATCATGAAGACCAGGGTTTGACATTCACCATTCTGGTTTGAGGCTGACTGACTTCCATAGGCGAGTATCAACCGGTTTATGACGAGTTTGGCAGCATCCTATTATTTATCTTGATTGTCAGACACCGCTTTGAACTGCAAGATTATGACCAAAGCAATGACCAGTCAGACTCTTTCGTCCGCAAGTACATGAAAAATGCCTGCGTCAGTCGGTCTCCCGAGAGTCTAACGGAGCATGAAAACAAGCTGCTTGGTGGCTGGATTCGAGGGCTTTTTGAGACTGAGGGAATTAGCGACGAGTTGATGTCAATGTGTAGTCCTAAAGAATTCCACTTGTTGGTGGCGACGCTATTTGACCAGAGTCTTAAGGCCTGTCAGGCAAAGTTCTTAGCCCTTGATACATTGAAGGGCGGCTTTGAATGTAGGTGAACCGGTCTCCCTGTCTCTTAGCCAATCGGCTCTCGGAACTGCTCTCCGACTTTCAACTTTCACAATCCGGAATCCGGTTGGGCAGTAATCTCATGTTGAAGGCTTGTTAATAATTCTCAGACCTTCTTGAACCATTCCTCCTCCCCTCCCTCATCGCTGGCCTCACCTGGTTCACCCACGACGTCTGGGAGACTACCGAAACCTCCACAAACATCAACATAATACTTCCCGCCCTCCAAACCCTACTCAAACCCCCTTCGATGTCGTCCGATTCCTCAGCAATGCACTCCGCCGTCCTTTCCATTGTCGCCAAACCCCTCGAAGATTCCTTGGGCCACGCTCAAAGGCAGCATCCACTGCGTGTAGATATTAATCCATTGCTTGAGACATTGAGATCGCATGCGAGTAAGGCAAGGCATGATGCTGCTACTTACACGGAGCTGGAGGGCTGGGCGGCAATGGCGGGTGGGGGTTTCAGCGCGGCTTTGAGGAATACCATTCAGAGTCTTGTATTATGGAGTAGTGCTGCGACGGATATGTCGCCACCACACTATACGCATCGCCAACTGGTGGATATAGTCCGAATAGTGGGCGCCAAAGCCGTCCTGCAAATGCTTATCGACGAGGTCATGACGCACTTCGAGGCCGGGACGTCTGACCTTGACATTGTGCTCGATATTATCGTCACCATGATCTCCGCCCCTCAGCACGACCAGCCTCTCTCCTCTTCATCTGTCATCACTGAGCACTTTAACTCCAAACGCCAGCTTACGCTCATCGATGCTCTCAACGCCGAGAACGCAGATGCCTTTGAGCTCTCCAAATCGAATCTCCCTCGCGCAAGCATGATTGTCCGCATACACCGCAGAGTCGAAGCACTCGTCGGCCGGGGGAGCAATGTCGCGAACGTTGTTGACGGCGGTAATGGGGGCATGGCGAATGCTGTTGTGCATAATGCCGAAGGAATGCCAACCGCGGATATTGATGATATTTTGGTCCATGCAGAGCAGGCGGATCAGCAGATGTCAGCCACACAGAACTTTTTGGCGGATACATCAGTGTCTTTCATGGGTGTAGGTGAGGGAATGGAAGTGATTTAGTATTTGACACCTGGCCATGTACCGACTTTTCGGACCATCAATACTTTCGTTTCGGTTGCGGCGTCTCTCTGCAACAACGGCTTTAAATTGTTGGGACAGTTTTGGACTATTTCCGTTCCATGTTTTAGTAGGCTTGGAGTCCGAGATTCAGCCTTTATCGTCTCATTCTTAAGACCTTTCCATCTTTATCTACCTTGAGTATCGTGGCGTTTTCGGAATGTTCCAAGGGCGACAGGATCGACTTCAAAGAACCAAGGGGCATAGAACATCCGTACCTTTCAAACCTCTTGTCAAGTAAAAAAACCTTTAAACGCCGAAAAGAAACTGCACCGAACTCTCAGACTCTCGAGATCAGTTTCGATACTACTGACCGACTCACTTTTCCTTACAGAAATAATACATCATACTTGACAGCGGCCGTGCACGAGAAAGATATCTGTCTACACAATAAAAGTACGGTTTCTTTTATAGAGAAGGTCTTGCTAATGTACTCGTGGGCTCTTCAGATCGTCGACTGCTCTCTTCAGAGCAATTTGACCTCGATGTATGTTGCCCTAATCTTCCGAAACCTGCTAGGGTCTTTCCGCCCGTACCTCGGTTCCCCGCGTTTCAAACGTTTTGGCATTTCCTCGAGCTTTGCTTCAACATCCACATCGGCGTGATTGTCTTCGCAGCCGTGAAAATGCTCGACTAACAAATCGCAAGACTTTGCCAATCTATCGCCACCATGGGTAAGTCACCAACCTCCCCAGCCTACGTCCTGGGCGTAGGCATGACCAAATTCATCAAACCCCGCGGCAAGGTCGACTACACAGAACTAGGCTTCGAAGCTGGCGTGAAAGCCCTCCTCGACGCCCAAATCAACTACGACGATGTCGACCAAGGTGTTGCCTGCTACTGCTACGGTGACAGTACCTGCGGGCAGAGGGTGTTCTACCAATTCGGGATGACGGGGATTCCCATCTACAATGTCAACAACAATTGCTCCACTGGATCGACAGGCCTACATATGGCGCGAAACGCGGTGGCACATGGAGTCGCTGACTGTGTCATGGTGGTGGGGTTTGAGAAGATGTTTGCTGGGAGCTTGCAGTCGTTCTTTCAAGATCGAGAGAATCCCACTGGTACAACAGGGGAGATGATGAAGGCGACGAGGGGGGTTACCAATGCTCCTGGCGCGGCGCAGTTGTTTGGAAACGCTGGCCGAGAGTATATGGAGAAGTCTGTTTGCCTCTCCGCCATCACACCCGTTCTAACAATCCACCAGGTACGGCGCAACCGCCAATGACTTTGCCGAAATCGCCCGCGTCAACCACGCCCACTCCGCCCAAAACCCCTATTCCCAGTTCCAAACTGTCTACACTCTCGACGAAATCCTCAAAGCACCCATGCTCCACGACCCACTCACCAAACTCCAATGCTGCCCCACCTCTGATGGTGGCGCTTCTGCCATTATCGTCTCTGAATCCTTCCTCAACGCCCGCCCCCACCTCCGCTCCCAAGCTATCCTCATCGCTGGCCAAACCCTCGCAACCGACAGCCCCAGCCTCTTCGACCGCTCAGCTATGAACCTCGTCGGCTTCGGCATGTCCCAACACGCCGCCCGCTCCGCGCTCGCCGAAGCTGGCGTCCAAGCCAAAGACATCAAAGTGTGCGAACTGCACGACTGCTTCTCCGCAAACGAGCTCATCACGCTAGACGCCTTGGGCTTATGCGAGCCCGGGAAAGCGCACGAGATGGTGCGCAACGGCGACATCACCTACGGCGGCCGCTGCGTCGTCAACCCCTCCGGCGGCCTCATCTCCAAAGGCCACCCCCTCGGCGCAAGCGGCATCGCGCAATGCGCCGAGCTCGTCTGGCAGCTCCGTGGCTGGGCCAACAACCGGCTCGTGCCAGGCACCCGCTCCGCACTGCAGCATAACCTCGGCCTGGGCGGCGCGGTGGTATGCACGGTGTACAAGCGGGCAGATAGGGGCGCAAATGAGGTGGTGAGCAGTGAGGAGGTGGCGGGGAGGGCGGGGGGGTTGGGGTATAACCCTGCGGTCGAGGCGAAGGGGTTTACGCGGGCGCAGGTGGACAGGGTGAGGAGTCAGAAGGCGAGGAGCGAGTGGGCGTTGGGAGATGTGGGGAGGAAGGTCGAGGCGAGGTTTTAGGATGGGTAGGTGGGATACGGCGGCGGCGGTGGTGGTGGAGGCGATGTGAAAGAAACATGGTGCAAAAAATAAAAAATAAAGATTCACACAAACCCACCACAAACTCCAAAATATCCATCCCCGCAATCCCACACAATAAGAAAGCCCTCCACCTCGGGGCGTCCATTCTCGCGCGTTCGGTTACCGAACCCCCCCTGGGTCTTTAGTGCTAAGAGGCCTTCCTGACGAAGTCAAGAGCGACGACGACGGCGGATGATGATGATGGAGGTTTCCTACAAGAAGAAAGACGGACGGACGATGAAGGGGAAGGTTAGGGAAGGGGGGGGCGGAGGGGGTTTAGGCGGATGAGTATGGGGTTATACATAAGATACAGTACATACCAAAAACAGATATTGCACCAGTCTCTATCTTCCATCACCCCCCTCCCCCCACCCCTTCTTCTCTATTTCCCGCCTTCCTCCAGCCCAAACACCCTCGCTTCTTACCCTCCATATCTTTCCTCCACCTTCCAATATTCCCCCATTTTCCAGTCTCCCTCTCCTCCTCCTCATCCTTCCTTTATACGCCTGCGCCCCCCCATCTCACTTTTCACTTTTCCCTTACCCTTACCCCCAAACTCCTTTTTCTCAAATCGACCTTTCTCGTCTTCTCTCTTGGCTCATAAACCTTGCGTTGTTTGAAGGAATTGTGGGAGTGGGTGTTTCGATGATGGTGGTGGGAGTGGGTTGGGGTTGGAGGGTTGGAGGGTTGGAGGGTTGGAGGGTTGGAGGGTTATAGTGAAGGGAGGAGTGAAGGAAGGGGTGAAGGAAGGGTTTTGGGTTGGAGTGGGGGGGGGAGGATTACGCTATTACAATTCAGTCTCCATTTCCTGCCGTCTCCTAATCGTTTCGCCACTCCGATCGCCTTTCCACCCTTCCGTTTTCCTCCATTACCTTCGTTCCCTTCTTCTCCTTCTCCTTCTTCTCCTTCCCGCTTTCCAGATCTTTTCTCCCCCACCCTTACCCTTCCCCTCCATCCCCTCCCCAACAAGCTCCCTGATTTTCGCGTCCTGGCTGGTGTTTCATAATGATGAGGCGTGTGAGGCTTTGATGATTTTGGGTATTGCGTTGCGGGTTGCGATTTGCGGACTCTGGGTTTGGGGAAGGGAGGGGTGAGAATTGGTGGGAAGGGGGAGGGGAAAGGGGAAGGTGGGTTGAATAAAAGACAAGATTTGCACAGCCATTAGATGTTACTGGTCGAGCAAAGCTGTCTATATTTCTTTTTTCAGTCATTCACATGTCTAAAACCTCCATATTCACATATCTCGTTCCTTCCTACGGGTAGCTCACTTCAGCTCCGGCGTATCCCCAAACAAGCTCTTCGCCATCATCTCGGGATACCTCTCGCCATGCACCTCCGCCCCCTCCACCGCCCTCCGAATCTCCTTCTTCTCTTCCTCCGTCAGCTTCACCTTCAGCGCCCCCATATTCTCCTCCAGATACTTAACCTTCTTCGTCCCCGGAATCGGAATGACGTCTTCCCCTTGCGCCAGCAGCCACGCCAGCGTTAACTGTCCCTTTGTGCACCCCTTCTTGTCCGCAATCGCGCCCAGCTGGTCCACGAGCTCGAGGTTCTTCTTAAAGTTCTCGCCTTGGAATCTTGGCGCTCCGAGTCTCCAATCGCCCTCTTCGAAGTCATCGGGGCTTTTGATCTGGCCCGTTACGAAGCCGCGGCCTAGGGGGGAGTATGCGACGGTTGCGACGCCGAGGTCGCGGCAGGTTTGCAGGAGGCCGATTTCGGGGTTTTCAATGTCGATGGTGAAAGGGGAGTATTCGATTTGGACGGCGGCGATGTGGTGGACTTTGCAAGCGCGACGGAGGGTGGCGGAGGAGACTTCCGAGAGGCCGAGATATTTGATTTTACCTGCTCTGTTGATGATCACGCTCGTAAGTGGATGTTCACAGACTAATTGATCTGGAAGATGTCTTAGCGTACTTCTTCAACTCCGCCATAGCCTCGACGGTCTTCTCAATCGGCGTCTTTCCGTCGACGCGATGGCAGTAGTATAGATCGATGCAATCAACTCCCAACCTCTTCAGACTCGTCTCGCAAGCCTCTTTGACATACTCCGGGTCACTTCTAACCTCTACCGTCCCATCCGACTTTATGTGGTTTGCAAACTTTGTTGCAAGGAAGATATCATTGCGTTTCCCAGTCCGTTTGAACCATTTGCCGATGAGTTCTTCGCTGTCAGCGTAGACATCTGCGCTATCCCAATTTCTCTCGCCAAGCTCGTAGGCACGATCAAGGACCTTGAACCGTTCTTCGTCGGACTCGGGCTTTCCGTAGAAGGCAGAGAGGCCCATGGCGCCAAAGCCGAGGGCTGTGACGTGGGGACCATCTTTGCCTAGTTGGCGGGTGGGGAGCTGGGAAGTCATGTTGTATAAACTGAGTTGAGCGGTGAGTAGGAACTGTACTTATATCGAAGATCTTGTAGACTGGGTGATTCAATTGAACAACAACAGGAGAGACAGCATCTTATATACTCGGTACTGTAGAAAACACCGCTCGGAGGGGCTCACTCGGATATAGGATATAGGACATACTCTAGCGGGGATCCGGAGTTCCGGACATCTTCCGCCCGCACAGTCTGCGCCCATTCACGGGTAATTCATCTCAATGTGTCGCTCAAGACACTTAACACAGCGCTTTGAATCACCGGGATCGCTAAATGGCTTCCTAATGCACTACGTCCATTACTATGTCCGTTAACCCCTTCATCAGGCGGATGACTTCGAGTTGTCAGCGCAAGAGAAGCTCCCACTGCTACTCGTTGTGTCCTTGTTGACGGCAACGCCAGTTGCACAAAGACCACTGTTTGCAATGGTCAGTATTGCAGAAGAAGTGGCAAAGGAATTAGAGGAAGAAACTTACTATCGCCGCTCCAATGAGAAAGATCACGGAATTCAAGACAGTCAACGCGCTCATCCTGGGATTCTTAAAGTATTTACCCCGGTTCATGTACAGCCAGAAAACACCGCTCAAGCCATACGTAAATTAACTTGTGAACAGTGAGCTGATCAGGCTTAATAGATCATTGAAAACGGGTATCGCCTCTGCTACAATCCACGCAATCGTCCATAAAACCAAAACGATAAGCGCCCACATTCCAAAACTACTCCAAGTTCTCTTGCTCATGCGGTCGGTGCCACGGAAGAGCCGGACATAAATGTACTTGGCGCCGACATGTCCGTTGATTACTCCTGCAATGACAATAGTAGAGCGATCCCATATGCAATCTTCCGGAGCAGAGGACTGGTGGAACCAAGGGCGGGGCTAGCGACTGACTAACCAGCGTAGCGGTAGGTGACGATGGCCACAATGATGTACATGCTAGTGTCGACTCCTTGAAGGAGGAAGAGGGCTTTGGGATATTGTTCTGGAAACTTGAACTCCGAGATGAGACTAAAGAATGCGACATGACCCAGAGCTCGTGTAAGTAATGTCTTGCCTTCAATGCAGAGATTCGCAGATTCAAAGCGTTCTCACCAGAATATGCAAAGATAATGGTTGTGACTGCCAAGAACGCCGGCTGAAACCCAGTATGGATCGTAGCTTGTACCGAGCCATTGCCAGGGCTCTCAATCCCAACCCCAATCATCGTGGTTAAGACAGCGGCAATAATTGAGACGAAACTTGCAATCGCCATGTAACTGACTTTGTGCAGAGTACGTGGTAAACAACAAATTAAAGAGACTATCATGCCCACTAGAGAGAAAAAAAACGGTACAAGTGCCATGGTTCGTGAGCGTGTTCATCATGATAGAGAAGGTCAAGACATGACTGCCCATGACGAAAACCAAGAAGAGCATCTGAGCCCCACCGAACACCTCGCGGCCTATGGGACCAGCCATAACTTCTCCTGCATCAGCCACGTTGTGGACGTAAGGATATTTCAATTTGAACTGTCCGATTACGTAGCCCGTGTATGTTGCCAAGATACCCAGGCCAGCGATGAGTATAATGCCAGGTACTAGGCCGATCGCAGCGAGCACTGGGGGCAAGGAGAGAATACCGAGGGACATCGTTTCAGCAATCATGACTATCATCTGATAAGCATATGCCTAGCGATCTTAAATCCTTCCACTTCGCCATCTAATAAAGGCTGTTTTGTTCCGTATTTGCGGGAAAACACAAAGGGTAGAAGGTGGCCTATGGGAGAACATTGAGAGCATAAAGAAAGACTCATGTTCATGCCGGCTTGCCTGTCATACTGTTCAGCCATCTCGGCAAATCGCAAGAGGTCATTGACACTTACCACCACTCCATCGTCCTGTACTTTACCTCTGACGTCGACTCATCGCCGAATGGATCCTCCTTTCCTTTGTGGCCTCTGCTTCCTGGAAAGGCCTGGCCCTCTTCGGCCTCGCCACTTGTTTTCTCCTTGCTGTCGAAGGGACGTTTCGCTTCATCAAGAACACTGTTCGCTTGATTGTTGACTGCCATGGCGCAAATAGTACGCTAGCCAATATCTTCTGAAATCGGTCCAAATTTCTAGAGTTCGCTGAAGATGAGACAGTGCGATCTATGCAGCTACATATTGAGGCAACTGGAACAAGTACACACAATGAATTTAATGGCAAAACATCGAAGTTTCGAAATGTGATATTGCAAGTGTGGAAGTTTGAATGGTATTTGGAAAGAGTCTATCAGATCAGGAGTATAGAACAGCGCTCAAAGCCATGCTGACGGACATGGGATTTCCATGATTCGCATCTTCAACACAGAACCAATGAGACGTCGATGATCGGGCGGGGGAGATCATTGAAATTCGAAGTTGTTACGTCCGGCAAGCGTCGCAATATGCCAAACCCTACATGATTAGCTCGATGCGAGCATATCCGATGTGCGAAGGTGCGAACAAGTGCGTCTGAGACGTTGTGAATGGAACAATTGCACATATGGGCTAAGGTTTTCTGATGTACGTCATGGTCGATCGTAGACATGGAAATCGACGTCAGGAACGCTGTGCCCATACATTGGTGTTGCTACCAATAAGTTCCACTTATCCAGCTGACAAGCGAAGCCGAGTCCCACCTGGAGAGCATAAACCAACGTTCTATGTAGTACACCTAAGTACTGATGCTTCCATACGACTTGTTGGGAGATATCAACACAATGGATTCCTATTTATTAACAGGAGAATCCGCCTTGACGATAGGTTTCTCTCCGGGCAAGATTTTGGAATCACTCTCCAAGGTATCTGCAGGCCGATCTGTACTTCCATCAGTAACCGACCATTTGCAGATATACAGAGGGCAATGTTTACCATGTCTCGAGTACAACTTCCTCTCACGCTCATCATACTCGCCTGCCTTACCGCTTTCTACGTCCTGCCGCGTGACACTGAGCTTGCTCTTTGCTAAGCCCATCGATGCCAGGAACCGTACGCTGTCTTTCCATTCCTGATCTTTTCGCTTGCTGTTCCACTTAAGTTCCTCAGCCATCAGATCGATGACTTTTGGTAGTGCCTCAAGCGCAGCTTGAGCATTGAGGAAAGCGAGCCGTGTTCTTCGAGCTAGAACATCCACAGCGGTCTGAGCATATTCGTGCCTTACAGCATAGCGTATTTCACCGTCAATGAAAGGGTAGAGTGGGGATATCTTCACTCCCCTTGCTGGAAACCGTTTTTCGGTAGGCGCAGAAAGGGCAGCAACCGTCCATGCTCGGTCTCCATATGATTCTGTAAGATGTTTGGCTACATCGGTTTCAACGCCGAAATGTTGAATCAGATTGATGAACAGTGTCTTTGAGTACCCATGAGCGCCAATCAGCCGGACTTGATGCGTCTGGCAGGTTCCATCCAATGCCGCACCGTCATCAATCATCTCAGTGCCACTAATACGTGGGACTTGCATCAAGGGTCCAGGTTGCAGTTTGTAAAGATTGATGGCTTCATCCACAGATTCCTCGGCCATCTGCCTGTATGTCGTCCATTTTCCCCCAGCAATTGTCAGAAGTCCGGAATCAGATGTAGTTACTAAATGGTTCCGAACAAGAGATTCCGTATTCTTAGATTTTGGATCACGTACAAGGGGCCTTATGCCCGACCAAGCAGCAAGAACATCTCCTCTTCGGACATTGATGTCAGGAGCCAGGTAGCCACGGATCTCCGACAAGATCCAATTGATCTCCTCTTCGCCAGCGATTGGGTTCTGCGTAATATTCGTCGGTGCATCTGTGGTCCCAGCGATGGTGTTGCCTTGCCAAGGTAGGAAGAAAATGACACGTCCATCTGATGTAGATGGGTCAATGAGACCCATTTTCGAAGGGCTGTAATACCCTGGTAGTATAACGTGGACGCCGGAGCTGGGCGCGACAATCTCATCAACCTTTGGATCGTCCATCTTTCGTATTGAGTCTGTGAAAGGCCCCGTTGCGTTGATGATCCCCTTCGCCTTGATGGTGAATTCCTGCGATCGCTTCCCATCCTTTTCCGGCACCAGATCCCTGACTCGCGCACCATTGAGCTTGCCGCTTGCGTCCTTTTCCAAGGCGGTCACTTCGATGTGATTGACGACAGTGCTACCATACAATGCTGCAGTCATTGCCAATGACACGTTCATCCGCGAATCATTATGAGCACCATCTTCGGATTATCAGCCTATCAGCCACACCCATAATCGGAGTAAACCCACCATAATACACCAGTGCCCCAAATAGATTATTCTTGTTCAGCATCGGAAACGCGTCCATTGCTCTGCTTTTTGTTAAGAAGTATGAGCTTTCGATTCCCTCAGATCCGGCAAGGAGGTCATAGAATTTAGTTCCTGCCCAAAAGTACGGCGCTTGCCACCACTTCTGGATAGGAATCATGATAGGAAGCCACATAGACAAATGAGGTGCAGTGTCCAAGAAATATTTCCGCTCTCGTAGGGCTTCCTTCACGAGGGCATACCTGTATCAAATGAGCCCCACAGCCCCCGTGTTCGTAATGCAATCGACCTCATACTGGTTGTAGTCAAGCTCCCAGACAGCTTTCTCCAGATATCTCACACCACCATGAACCAGTTTGGTGCTCTTGCTGCTTGTGCCACTAGCGAAATCGTCTCTTTCTACCATGGCAACCTTCAACCCCCGCGTGGCCGCGTCCAGTGCAATACCGGTACCTGTTGCCCCTCCGCCAATAACAAGCAGATCGTAGGGTTTCTCGTTACTTTCTCCGCGTCGCTCGATTGTCCCATCATCTCGTCTTAATAGACTGCTCAGAATGCCCCTGTTTTCGTCCAATGCGCTCGGTGTACCAGCACTTCTCTTGAGATCGGCAATCTGCTCTTGTCGAGCTTTCACCAAGGGAAATCGAGGAGGAACAAAACTTCCCCCTTCTCCATAACCAGGTGGAGGGACTACCGGAGGATCCGATCCCGGTATATTGCGCGGCCGATAGGAAATGTAGAGGACGCCGCCCCCAGCGGCAGCGGCGGCGGCGGTGTAGAGGAGGGGCCGTAGGAAGCGACTTGAGGAGGTAGATGCCATGATAGCGAGATGGCGGTAGTCCACTTGAGAGATTGCAATCGACCGGCTTTGCGATCACCTGTGTATCTCGTAGACGGCTAGATAATTTAAGGGTTATGGCGTCAAGATTAATTATGGCCTTGTCAGTCGGCATCCAACGGCTACAATGCATATGATAGCAGGCATATTGAAGATATGATTGAGTCTTGGACGAGGTAGTATCTCAGTAAGCAAACAGAAGTAACTAGTGCTTGATGAGGAGAATGTTTTAATGTTGGTGACGTCTCGGCACAACTATGTAGATACCTTTAGATATCTATACAGCACACTCCCACGACTCCGTAGCAACTTCGGAGTCTCTCCTTAACTAATTACCATAATAAGGTAAGACAAAGGGCAACATAGGTAGGTCGGCATAGAAGACTAATATCAGTAGTATTTGAATTTCACATCCTTTCCCCTGTGTAAGTTAATCCCTTTTAGTATTGCTACAGCAGATACATCAGAGAGCTTTAGCTACTACGTATCTGAGAAAGCTAATAAAGCGCAAATAAATTTTATGCGCCAGCACTACAGAAGCCAAACGCCTGCAGATATCCCCAAGCCTCCCTGGTGACGGATGTTAGTCCAGTTACTTCACCCATCAAAGCCGGGATTGGACATCACCAGCCGATGTCGGCAATGCCCCTTGTTTGTATTGGACCCAGGCCCTCTCTGCTTCTCCATAAGCATCATAACCAAAGAGCCACGGTTGGAAAACCGGATCAGCCCAGCGGTTCGGGAATTGCTCAAACGGCTTCTGACGAAGTTGACGATCCCGTTCTCGCTGGCGTTCACTGTCTTCCATGTGGAAGATGTCCCTGGACAGTGTGCTCCCTTGCACGATACGCGTGGTGCGGTTCTTCCGGAGACGCTCATAGATTGCAAGGATATCGACAATCTGTGACCGCTGTTCAAGACGTTCCATAAGCGCCCCCAAGACAGCCCCATCCTCTACCGCTTGGGCTGCACCTTGCGCACTGAGAGATCTAATCAGAGGACTACCATCTACAGCGGAACGAAAGTGCCAAAAGGTGTTGCTTACAGGTAAGGCAGAGTAGCATGACAAGCGTCCCCCAGAAGAGTAAACTTACCACCAGGATGACTCCAACTTTCCATCTCTTCACTGTTCTGCAAACGCCATTTACTCGTTTCCTGCACTAAGCCAAGTAATGTTTTCAACTTGGGATCCCAACTCTTGAAGAAGTCTCGCATTTCTTGTAGATCAGCTTTGGCGGTGTTGACCAGCTCTGGAAGATTGTCGGGACAGATCAAGACGATATTGTAAAGTCCACCTCCTTTTAAAAGGTAGCAGACAACGTGACCTAGAGGACCCATCCAAAGATTTATGGCTGGCTTTTCAACAAGATCTCGCAGATCCGGATGCTCCTTCATGTCCTCCGCCTTTACCACAATACGGTAGGCCAAGTCGCCTGTCAGCCGGGGAGGATCGGGGTGGCCCAGGAAGACTTCACGACATACTGACTTCAAGCCATCAGCACCAATGATGAGATCAGCATGAAAGTCGGGCTTGTTTCTTAGTTGTACCGAGGGCTTTTCGAAGTCGATTGCCGTTACTGCTGAATCGAGAGCGACTGTTACGCCCAAACACTTGGCCTCCGCGACCAAGATCCTATGGTAATCGGCGCGGTGTATGTGTAGATAGGGAGCGCCATAGCGGTCTTCTGTGAAAGGGACGAGGTTCTGTCGGTTGAGGATGGAGCCGTCGCGGTAAGAGCGCAAGTTAATATCAACAGGTCGGACTGAAACGCTTTCGATCTTGTCCAGGATATTCCAGCGTTTGAGGATTAGAGACGAATTAGGTGGGATTTGTATTCCGGCTCCGATCTGCAAGATTATCAGTAAAGACTGGGTAGATACGCATGGTTGTGAGGCTCACTTCTCCAAGTACAGCAGCTTGTTCAAGGACGGTGACCTTGTGACCGGCTCGAGCAATGCCTATAGCTGCTGCCAGGCCTCCTAGGCCAGCTCCGACAATGCCCACATGGATTTTGGGTCTAGTAGACATGGCACACTACGAGTCATACCAGGTCCGTCTATTCTCTAGAGGTGAGGATACACGAGCACGGGCACGGGCAGTACTTGATGACCTTGATGCATGGACGACCGTAGTAGGTCGGTAACACCATTATTCATCGTGAAGTGACGAGCAACGGCTGGACCTATTCCAGAAGGGTGCGGGCTGTTACAGTCGCCCCTCGAAGTGAATGTTCGGCATGTACAGTAGATAGAGGAAACGTGGGGCAAACGGCACCTGAGAGCGGCCTGGGCCGAAACTGCCAGATCTGCAGTCAACCATAAAGTACCGGTATTCTTTGCGCACACTTTGCGGAAGAATTCATGACGGCAACGCATCGGTGGCAAACGGAAGGCACCTACATTTTGCACAAACCTCATATAAGGGTTGAGGTTCACCGCTATTCGAAGAGGCATTTGAGCTCATCATAAGCGGACCACGGAAACCGCTCGGTCGACGTTGTTGCCATGGCGGAAATAGGACTCGAAGGTTAGACTGGATTGGGAGGCTCCAACGTTGCACAGATCAGTCGTCCATCTTTGCCACCGATCTGAGCTACTCAAGGAACTCGCATTTCTTCTATAAAAACCCAGGCTGGACGACCATGCCGCCATCTGGAGCAATGCGCGCCATTCTACCCAAAAACGAGCAGGTTGACTCGCCGCCCTTTCTCACCACTGTGCCCGAGCCGCCAATGTTAACCAAGAGGAGATGCATCTCGAGCGCTTGCATACCTTGCCGAAAACGCAAGTCGAAGGTAGCATCGTCTTTTCAAAATTCCATCTTGCAATATCTCAAGCTGATGGAGCCGGTTAGTGCGATGGTGGAGTGCCTACTTGCTCCACGTGTACTGCCGTGTATAATGTAAACATTTGGTTCATCGGCGTTCGCTTGTACCTGTGCTAAGTTGATACAGACAGAATGTGCCTACGGTGTCAACAGTGACCATAGACGGAATACAGCTTTTAAGCGAGATATCGAGACTCTCCAAGAGCGCAGTGACGCTTTAGGCGTGATTGTTGCGTCAATAAGATCATCTACCGATGCTGAGGTAGCAGACATTGTACAGCGCATACGAGCAAATGAAGATTACGAGCGCATTGCTGAAACGGTCAAACGAACGGATTTGTTACCTGAACTCTCGGAATCAAATTCGTTAGAAGGAGATCTGTCATGTCGTCTTGGTAGACCAGCTCGAGACAAAGTGGGCGAGATAAAGCATTTTGGACATACCTCTGGATTAGGCTTGATACCCGAAGCTGAAGTTTCTCCGACGACTTATACTCATGCCATCTCCGAGGCTTGGACAAGGGTTACCGATGATAATATTTTCCTGGACCATCTCTTGCAATTATATTTCGCTTGGATGCACCCATTTTATACAGTTTTCCCAAAGGATTTGTTCTTGCATGATATGAGTCGGGGTCAGGGCAAGTACTGTAGTGCGCTTTTATTCAATGCTATACTAGCATCTGCTTGCTGCTTCTCAGACGATTCCAAGTCAAGAGCTGATCCTTCTGACCCGTCAACTTCTGGAGACCATTTCTTTGCGGAGGCGAAAGAACTACTTTCTCAACAGGAACATTCAAATTTGACTACTGTCCAAGCTTTGGCACTAATGGGCGAACGTGAAGCTAGCTCCAACCATGAAAGCAGTGGGTTCTCCTATTCCGGGAGATGCATGCGTATGATTGTCGAGCTTGGATTGCATCTTTCTTTCGACTCGTCCGTCAGTAAACTCTCTTCTACAGAGATTTCAGCTCGCCGAATCACATTCTGGGGCTGCTTCACACTGGATACGTGGGTTCTCGCTTTTTCAAGCTGACTAGAACTCGCTGATCGTCCGTAGGGCCTGGGCAATCTGTTGCGGAAGGATTTCTCAGCTTCCGCGAGCGGCTATTAATCTCGACCTGCCAGAAGCGATATGTATAATAGAACCAGCGCCTAATAAGACAGCCGTGAATGTTAACGTTGCGAATGCTCCCCAACAAGATCGTATTAGCGACACCAAACCTATTCTTTACCAATTCAGCCTTCTTTCTCAAACAGTGAATGATACAGTCTTCATGTTCTTCGCTCCACGCCAAAGATGCACGAAGACAATGCTGCTACAGTTCAATTCAAGATATTCATCTTGGTACAAAGGACTACCTCCTGAGTTTCGCATAAGCGAAGACCCATCGCTTCGCTCGAGCGAGAATCCATCACCTGAATTACTTCAATTGCAGTGAGTATCTCTCTTATCCGCCAATGAATTAGGCTATCAAGCGCTCCCCATAATTCTACGCTCGTCTTCTTATCCTCAATTATATTTCACTGACCTATTTAGCATGTACTATCACAGCGCTGTACTCCTGTTATTCCGTCCGTTCCTTAAAGTTGTACTTATGGACTCCGACGTTTCACCGCGTCAAAAATGTACCGAGTCTGCCAGGAAGATTTCTTCCCTTGCTTCGACCTACAATAGAATATACGGGCTACGCTGCTCCATTGTCACTCTAACACATCTAATATGTACCGCCTGTATCATACACCTCCTAGATTTACCCGATATTTCGGCAGCCCGCGATTTGGAACAAGGCATCCGTGACCTCAAGAATATGGCCGTCAATCACGCTATCGCCAAGCGATACTTGCATACAATATTAGGACTGAGCGAACAATGGCACATGAGGCTCCCAGAGAACGTCGCTCACGCCATCAAGGAAATCAAGTCAGTGGCGGTGCCGAGTGTTTGCCATGCTCTGCAGGCTTTCGCTTCAAACTTTTCGTCTGAACCACTACTATCAAAAGCTGCTTACCATTATGACCAAGTGGGCAAAGCTTCCCCACTTAACAGCGCTCCGGTACCGGCGACACTGATCAATATTTCAAAACCCTTTGAAAACCCTAGCGATCTGTTCTGGTCTCCTTTCCCTGATCAGAGCCTACCATTTCAACCAACTCCTGATGTGAGGCCAATGGATATCGCTGCGATGATTGGGAACAATGACTTGGACCAATTATTAATCAAAGATGGTTTCAAATTGGCGAATCTTTACGATCTAGCATCTAATCATGCCAGCTTCTACGATCCAATAAATTGGAATCAAACTTTTAGCTAAAATCGTGGCATCTGTCCTATCACTGCAAGCCGACATGTCCAACGGACAACTGGCTTCATTGACTCCTACAATATGTGCTTACACAACTTCGTATCTACATCCAAGGCGTGTGCGACAAAAATGGCCTGGCCGTAAAGAAGTGAGTCTGCCTGATAGCCTAGATCTACGGGCCTTGTTCTCTTGGGTGGACCCCTTTCAACTCGAGCGAAAGCAAGCCATAGGGCGACCTGTTTTCTGCCCTGCCGCCTAGAGATTCAACGATACCAAATTCGCAGAACGGATCAAAGTAGGGATACTGGGTTGCAGGCGGTCAGTCGACTTAGTCACGCTTTAATGTGAGAATACGACATACGTCAGATTAGAGCTACGAAGAGGCCGAAAATGCACTGTACACTCACTACCTGAGAGGATTTGAAAGCGGATTTGATGTATGTCGATTCTAAGTCAGAAAGCACAGTCGGCTCATGGGAGTTCGATCGCAATGTTCGCCGAAAGTGGGAGAGCAGCAATACCCGTATTGTGTGATGTCTATGGATAGTATCGTAAACCCTAAATATCCCACAGATATCTGGCCATAGATTGAGAAATTTCAAGTACTCCCTTCCGCAAAACCGAGAAAGTCTTTCATAATCCGGGGTTAATATCCTGATTACTTAGCTTTTTAGGTAAGCCCAAGGTAGTTGAGAGAGAGGTACGGTACCGTGTACATGTTGGTAAATCTCGACCATGTGAGCAACAGATTCTTTCAGGTTGGAATTTGGCAATGGCACCCGAGTTGCGGATAACGTCAACTACCACCGCCGCAACCGTCCGCTAAATATTTATTAAAGTACCTTACGTTCTGTTCTTCGACATTTCTTCAGAAGTATTCCCATATTGCCTAGCGATGATGTGTTACGGTAATTACAATTAGGCCTTCTATTCAGTTCATTGGTCCTCTCTTAACACCAGTCTTCCCCAGATCTCAGAGCTACTCGCATCACCTCATCCACGCCTTTGCGTGTTTCTTGAAACCTCTCAGAATGGTGCTTTCTCCGAGGCCATCGCAACATGAGAACGTGAACCCAGAGGACCGGATTGTAACGCCCGCTTCATCGACTCTCGATAAGGAGTCGGAAGACCTCTGCAGTGGCCCCGCCGCCAGAGAACCTTACGCAGCCTAGGATAACTCGCCCTATCCTCTGTTGACATGGCGAGTTGTAATGATGGGGATATTGGTGTCGATGGGTAAGCTAATCCGTAGACTCGATTTGGGTTAAAGAAAAATGGCTCTAACAAACGTCCTTATGACTTAGGCGGACTCATATTCGGATGTGGTCAGTTGATAGGAACACAGAAAAGCTCAGGATGCAAGGACTAAACGACGGGCAGATACCGGGCAGATCTCAGGTTTCCTTCAAATGCACGACTTCTTGCAACGATTCGGCCAATACGATCAAGCCTCGAAAGCGTACTTGTTTAGCAATGTTCGATCCGGTCTCATAGTAGGACTTGTAAGGCTACGAAACCAAGACGACGTACAGAGCACTCAGTAACATTTACCAGCTCTCGATTGGCACCCTGATCGGAGCTCTGATCGCAGCGCCATTTGTTAATAAATCCGGGAGAAGACCATTCATCTCTGGCTGGTGTATTGTATTTTGCATTGGAATCATCATCCAAATAGCTGCAAGCACCAAGTGGTATCAAATTGTCATTGGTAGATGGGTCGCGGGTCTTGGGGTCGGCGCCCTTTCAATACGCGTTCCTTTGTTCCTTTATTCCAGAGTGAATCAGCTTTTAGCCATATTCGTGGCGCCATTTTCTGGTTAGTATCTTTCATTCGATGGTAACATATCAAAACGAGCTGCCGCTGTAATAAAGTTGTTATCAACTGTTCATAACGATCGGAATTGTCTTCGCAAACATCATCAACTACGGCATCGAAAGAATATACAATACAGCCTCTTGGCGCATACCGATAGGAATCTCATTCTTGTAGGCAATAATCCTCGGATTAGGAATCCTTCTATTCCCAGAAACCCCAAAATATGCATTCCGCAAAGGTTGTGGTCACGAAGCAAAGCGAACGATGGTCAGACTCCTTGGTTTGTCAGAACATCATTACAAGGTAGAGAAGGAGCTTTTGGAAATGAAAGAAGCCCTCGATGCCGAGCATGCTGGCGGCAAGCCTCGTTGGTACGAGATTTCCACTGGGCCTAGGATGGCGTATCGGACGATTCTTGGCGTTGTGCTGCAGGCATTGCAGCAGCTTACTGGGGCGAATTTTTTCTTCTATTACGGGACGACCATCTTCGTGGCTACAGGTCTTAGCAACAGTTTCGTGACCCAAATTTTCCTAGGAACGGTCAATGTTGTATGTACGTTCCCCGGATTGTGGTTCGTTGACCGCTTTGGTCGTCGAAAGTGTCTCATCTTGGGTGGTGCTTGGATGTGTGAGTAATACCCTCAGTACAGAATCATTAGCTTGGCTCATTCTTCCATAGGCGTGTGCTTCTTGGTGTTTTCTTCTGTCGGGCATTTCGCTGTGGACCGGGCAAATCCCACTGCAACCCCCAAAGCCGGAACCGCCATGATCGTCTTTGCATGCTTGTTCATAGCGGCCTTCGCAAGCACATGGGGCCCGCTGGTTTGGACAGCAAATAGCGAGTTGTATCCCTCCCGCTACCGAGCGCAGTGTATGGCAATGTCCACCGCCTCGAACTGGATCTGGAAATTCCTTCTCGCCTTCTTCAACCCCTTCATTACCTCGGCCATTGACTTTCGATACGGATACGTGCTTGCCGGCTTCTGCGCAGTTACATCCTTGACTGTGTAATTTTTTCTCTTGGAAACCCAGGGTAGAACATTGGGGGAAATTGACAAGATGTATATCCTGCGAACCAAGCCTTGGGAATCGAGTAAATACGTGCCTCAAATGGGCGAGGAAACACCAATTCGGAAGATGCTGGCAACACATGTATAACACGACTTCAGTAGCAATTGCAACAAGAGTTGTCTTTGCGATATCTCCAACAATGTATTGTAGTGGTAACATCTTCGCCGAGAGGTCGTTAGGGTTTCACATCTACAAGCTAGCACGTGACTGAAAGACGTGGGGTCCGCGGCCTCTGGGTTTGGGTGGGGTCAAGGTGGGGTAGAATTTCGCCAGGCTCAACCCCCACACTAAGCCGAGGTTCTGGTTGGAGAGCCCTAAGGCAGTTCCGTCAGGCTGCTTGGACGATGCCTGCTAGGTAAGCATGCAGCACCGAACTCCATCCCGGCTACTCGGCCTTGGTCCTAGTAAAATCCAGGCTGACTCGCAAGCCAAGGAAATACATCATGGTTGAGCGGTCGCGCTCTCAACTGCCCGCTGTAATTCTGTGCGACGTTCATAAGCAGAATCGTCGGCCATTGTATGTTGACCATGTCGTGTCGTGCTATGGCGTTGCCAGTCTGATGGGACACAAGTCGAACAGGCCAATAACGAATGTTTTCTCGGCATGGCGGATTCCCCGCCACAGTTTGAAGATCGAGGACAATTGGTGCTTGCTGTCACGATAGCATTGCTTGTCGCTTCGTCGTTCTTCATCATACTGCGCTTCATCTCTCGCATCGGGATCGTCAAGAGAGTCTCTGCTGATGACTATGCCATTGTCGTTGCATGGGTAAGCCGTTGCAGAGTGGCGCACGGTGTCGAGTACTAATCCGGTTCAAGTTCATTGCTTTTGGGTTCTCCTTCTCCATCTGCTATGGAACCTCTGTTGGACTCGGGAGGCATCAGGCGGACATCAAGCCTCAATGGGAACATCTGTTGAAGAAGTCCGAGTATGCCTTCTCGGTTCTATATGTACGTATCCGTTATCTTACCAATAGGAACCCGCTGACAGAGGTAGAACCCTGCGTTGATGGCTACGAAGACTTCAATCTGTCTGTTCTACCTCACATTGTCGAAGAATCAACGGGTATTTAGATGGACGACAGTATCCACGCTCGTAGTGGTCAACATAGCAGGCGCAGCCTTGACGCTGCTAAATATCTTCCAATGTCGTCCTGTTGGAGCTGCTTTCGACTTTCCTCTACCATCCGCTGACAAATGTATCGACATCGTCACACTCTATCTATCCTCTGCACCTGTTAACATCATCACTGATCTTGCCCTCTTATTCCTACCGATGCCCATCCTCACAGGCATGAAGCTACCGCGTAATGAGAAGCTTATATTGATAGTCACATTCAGTTTTGGTGCATTTGTTGCAGTCGTCGATGTGGTTCGTATTGCATACCTGCAGTCGGCATCTCTCGCTCAGTTGCAGAAGCACACTGGGTCAGACGTGGGCTCCACAGGTGACTTCTCCTGGGTCGCTTCGCTATCGTTCATGTGGTCGGCTGTTGAGGTCCATGTTGGAATCATAGTTGCCTGCGTCCCTGGAGTAAAGCCTTTAGTTGTGAGAATATTCCCGACACTGCTGGGTCGCATTAAGCACGTTGGTGACTTGACGGGATCTAATTATTACGGACCTGGTGATGCTCAGTGGGCAAACGTAGGTCCTCCGAGACGTGAACATCGGACTCACTCAGGACGCGGTTCTCTGAATCCTGCAAACCGTCCAAGGTCTAGGGGTCACGACAGAGGCATGAGCGTTGACGGCGTCTTAGACTTGACTCTATCTAACGACTCGGGTCCGGCAAATATCCCTATTAATGCTAATGGAGTTGGTCACAGTGGTCAGGTTGGGAATAATGAAACGCTGGATTTCCTTACCACTCCTGATACAATTCATACCCATGCAGCAAATGTCCGTTCGAACCACAAAGACGAGAGTATGAACATGCTGGATTTTTTGACAAGCCCGGATGCAGGAGCGCCCACCGAGAACACTAAATCTGTTAATACTACCAATACTTTGAAACCTCACGCCGGGAGTCTGGCAGGATTGGAATACTTCAATTTAAAGAGTAGGAAGAGTATGGTCAAGATGACCAATCGCGAGTCCATTGGCCCGCTGTGTCTTGTAACCATCCTCTTCTTCCTTTGGGGGTTCGCCTACGGGCTTTTGGACGTCTTGAACTCTCAATTCCAGCTTATTATTCATATAAGCACCGGACAGTCTATTGGACTTCACTCGGCATATTTTGGGGCATATTTTGTGGCACCTCTCACCTTTGGGCAAGTTATCTTCAAGAAGTGGGGTTTCAAAGCAACATTCATGACCGGGCTTTGTATATACGGTTGCGGTACCCTTGTGTTCTGGCCATCCGCCGTGCTTGCTTCGTTTCCTGCTTTCTTAATCTCAAACTTCATCGTTGGTCTTGGAGTAGCTACTCTCGAAGTCGCCGGCAACCCGTTTATCGCTCTGTGCGGACCCCCAGAATATGCAGAGGTGCGCCTTAATCTATCGCAGGCCGTACAAGCGGTTGGCAGTGTACTATCTCCTATATTAGCTCGAAAGGCCTTGTTCAAGAACGTCCATGATGCGCCATCACTAATCAACACTCAATGGACCTACCTTGGGATTGCTCTGTTCGTCGTTATTCTTGCTCTTATCTATTATTATCTGCCGATTCCAGAGGCTTCGGACAAAGATCTAGAAGAAGTGGCTCAACAGCGGGCTAGTGTGAATGAGAAAAAGATAGGGGGGCTGCCAGTTGTATATCTCACCCTTGCACTTGGTGTCTTTTCTCAATTCTGTTACGTCGGTGGGCAAGAGGCTGTGTCTGTAATGTTCCACCAGTACATCGATACAGTCAAGCCGAAGTAAGTGAATCTTTAAGAGTGCTATGCTGGTTGTTGCTAAATATTTCTAGCTCCAAAATTGGTGCCTTTTACTACCAAGCAATTGGCCATACCGTCTTTGCTGTTGGCCGTTTCCTATCTGCACTTGCTGGTCTCCTCATCGCACCAAGATGGATCCTGTTATTCCTGTTCGCAGGCTTGATAGTAACATCCGCACTTGCAATGAACCTCACGGGTCACGCGGGGATATCCATGATAATATTGATATATTTCTTTGAGGTTGGCTATCTACTATGAATGTAGTTGTACGGAAGACTAATAGATGATTTTACAGTCGGGCATCTTTTCCATCATCTTCGCCATGTCGCTACGTGGCCTAGGAGTGTACAGCAAGATGGGATCGGTCTTCCTTACGGCCGCAATCTCTGGCGGTGCTGTCATCCCTGGCATCATGAGTCCAGTGACTTCTAGTCGAGGTGCACGGTACTCTTTCTGTATCGTCATCGCCGTCTTCGCTTTTGGCACTCTCTTACCACTCTATACCATACTTGTGCCTGCTGCGAAGCAGCAGGTGGATCCTGTTCACACACCTCGGGACGACTCATCTTCCTGCGAAAGACCTCAGTCATCGAATCGACTAAGCCAGGCACTTAGTGCCGTGGTGAGACGGAAGAAGCGTTCGTCGGATCTGCCAAGCACAGAACACGTAGAGCGTAAGCAGGAGACTTGGCCCGGATGAATCACCAGCCTACATGTCTGATTAATTGCTGCGATTAAGCAAGGCGTTGGAGGGTGTTTGCAAATAAAAGTGCGCCTTGGGTAGATATCTTACTTCTTCGACTGTTCAATGTGCATAAACAAACAACAAAACCATAATATACTTCAGTATTGAATTCCACCAAGATTAAGGTAGTGCCCACGTTGACCCACGCCGTCTCTCCATTGGACTCGAGTCCTTTGATGTAATCGTCCGGACAAGGGTCCGATAGCCAGGCATGCCAAGTTCTTTATCCGCGAACTCGGACCCCCCCCACATTAAGGATTACTGATTCACCTTTGTAACGGTTACAGTGTTAATGAAGCATCACCTTTGATCCAGATGCATTGGTTACTGTAGTGATGATACCTGCGGTGTTGAATATGTTCTCCAGATAGATATCTGGTATTTGATGGATGTCTTTCTCTGGGGCAGCGCAATAAACCAGGTAGAATATTCTATCAATTCCCGCAAGCAGATTTGCGGCTCTTCCCTCGGTTGAGAGATTTCTAGAACTAATCATTTCCCGTGGCCCCACCCACACATCCTCATCACATCATCCACCCTCGTTCTTCCATCTTCTTTCTCTGCTGAAGACGACATTCAAACTACTGAGCGGAAACCCGAGCTGAGCTGCGTGGGCTTCTTACTGGTTGAATTGGCCATGGCCAACTTCGGCGGTCGCAGGGCACCGAATGTGTCCCAGTACATTGCGAATTTGAATACCATACCCTCCGAATTCGATGTTGCGACCCAGCAAGAGGAGAATTACAGTCTGGCGGACGACCTTGCTACGTTCACCAATGCCGAGTTCTTCGATTTTGATCTAGGCAGTGGTGTCGAGGCATCGGTCGAGTATGATCCTTCACAAGAGGCACGAGTGAAAGCGGAGAACGTCACTGCGCGCAAGGACAGTGCGAATGGGCTAGGTTTTGTCAATGGTATGTTGTTCAGACACTCTTGCGCTTGATGTGCCATCTTGGGTAGGATATGTCGATGTCGTCACCGCAAAATCAACGTTCTATCCTGCGCTTCATTATCTGCAACCATCGCCGCCACTATTGCAACCCACTTCATACTGATCAATACCAACAGGCGACTACACATTTCCTGAGATTGACAACATTCTCCACCTCGATACTACGACAAACACAACAGCCTTCCCCCTCCAAACCACCTACCCACCCCAACAAAATCTGCCCAATCCCTACAACACCACTACCACCTCTCCACCCTTCAACCCCATCCCCTATCCTGGTACTAAACGCCAAGCCTCCTTCCCCGCCGTCGCGCCCTCCCCTTCCAACCTCGAAGACGCCTCCTACAAAGCCGCCGAAGAAGATAAACGCCGCCGCAACACCGCCGCCTCCGCCCGCTTCCGCGTCAAGAAGAAGCAACGCGAACAAGCTCTCGAGCGCACCACCAAAGACCTGACCGAAAAGGCGGATGCGCTACAATCGCGAATCGGGCAGTTGGAGACGGAGAACGAGTGGTTGCGGAAACTGGTGATTGAGAAGAACGGGCAGGAGAGTTTCGAGGAGCAGTGGGGACGGTTTAGCAAGGAGGCGGATAGGATAGCGGAGGAGACGAAGAAGGGTGTTGGGACTGAGGTGGTGTGACTGGATGGGAGGGCTGTGGAAGCCGACGTGGGGATATACGATGGAGGGGTTATGCAAAAATTCGCTGTAAATCTTTAGAACCAATGACGATTTTCTACTTCATTGAGTGCAGTACAACGCCTTGCTACCGCGGTGATATCTAATCCCCGATTCCTCCCCCCATCCCCTATATGTTGCGGTCGTGCTGTAGATGCAAAAAAACCTCATGCCAACTAAAGCCCGCTCCACCCAAATCAGATTCCGCTACCGCCATCATCACCCATCCCCCACCCGACATCCCCTCCCCCTACACCTCCCCACCAGCCCAACTCACCATCCCATCTCACAACCCCACTTCCACAATGAACAAACCATGACACATGGCCCCCCCCCTCCCTTTCTCCAAACTTCTTTTCCGCCCCCGTTCTGCACCTTTCCTTCCCGCGCCGCAGATCCCCCGAATCCTGAGGTCTGGGGTCTACAGGAGCGGTTCCGGGGGGGTGAGAAGGATGTGCGCTTCGGAGTCAACGTCGACGGCGAGAGCGACACGTCCGGCCCCGGCTGTGAATGGGGATGTGGTGGTGAGGGCGGGGGCGGGGGGGAAGTTTCGGTTTGCTGATGTAAGTTTGGGGGGTTTTTTGGGGGTTTGGGGTTTGTTGGCCTTGTTGGCTTGTTGGCTTGTTGGCTTGTTGGCTTGTTGGCTTGTTTATGGGGGTTTTGGGTGGGGGGGGAGGCTATGGCTTTTTTTCGTGTTGTTTGTTTATTCAAACAAAAGAGTCCCACTCTCCCTCCCGCTCTACAACCCCCTTCCCCCAATGTCCTTTTTCCCCCTGCGTCTCCCTCTACAGCCCCCCCCCTCCTCCCCCCCTTCCTTTTCCTAAGCCCCCCCCCGCCCGAATCATCACTCTAAAAACGCACCCAACTAGGTCGGTATCAATCTCACGGACCCAGTCTACCGCGGGATCTACCACGGGAAACAAGTCCACGAGGACGATCTTGAGGATGTGCTGCAGCGCGCTGTTGAGGCTGGGTGTGCGAAGATGATGGTTACGGGGAGTTGTTTGGGGAGTTCGAAGGCGGGGGTTGAGATGGCGGAGGGGAGAGGTTTGTGAGATTTTTCTTGGAATTCTTGGGAATTTTGGGGGGGTTTTTTTGAGAGAGAAGAGGAGTAGGGAGGGGGTTTGCTTCTTGATTGCTTTGCTTGTGGTGTTTTTTTCTATAAATTTTTGGGTTTGCTGTTGTAGCCGCTATGTGATGTTTTCGGATTTCTGTCCCGCTCTGTAACCTTTCTATACCCCATGTCCCTGATTCCAGCGTCTGAATTTACAGTTTCCGAACTCTTCCCCAATCTGACGAATTTTCTCCTTTCCACATTTTCTACGTACAAAAGTACTCACTCCTCCTCCTCCTCCCCCCAGCCGGCCTCCTCTACGCCACCGTCGGCGTCCACCCCTGCTCCACCACCACCTTCGACACCCACGCCACCGGCCCCTCCGCCCTCCTCCACTCCCTCGAAGCCCTCGCCCTCACCGCAAAAGCCGCCGGCGCCTGCACCGCCTACGGCGAAATCGGCCTCGACTACGACCGCCTCTCGCACGCCTCCAAACCCACACAGCTGAAATACTTTGCCGCCCAGCTCGACGTCGCCGTGCGCGTACAGCTGCCCCTGTTTTTGCACTCCCGCGCCGCGGCGGAGGATTTCGAGAGGTTGCTCGGGGAGAGGCTGGAGGAGTTGCCGAGGAGGGGGTTGGTGCATAGTTTTACGGGGACGATGGAGGAGATGCAGAGGTTGGTGGGGATGGGGTTTCATGTGGGGGTGAACGGGTGCAGTATGAAGACGGAGGGGAATGCGGAGGTGGTGAGGGCGATTCCGTTGGAGAGGTTGCAGATTGAGACGGATGGGCCGTGGGTCAGTTGAATATTCCTTTAGCCATTTCTGCCATTTGTCTTGTTCCCCTTTTTTTACTATATCTTAGGCTTTCGTCTTGCAGCTCCTGGATACCTTGCCTCTAGTTTTTTCCGTTTCTTTGCTCCTCCTACGTCGTTTCTTCTCGTCCCCACCCCCTTCATCCCTTCCCTCACCGACCCTCACACCATCTCTTGTTTTCCCTCTCCATACTCTCAGCTAACTTTGTCGATCCCTTTCTGCCTGCATCTTGAAGCCTCTTCTGGAATCTCCGCTCGATTCACCAGATCTGACACCTTTGCAGTGCGAAATCCGCCCCTCCCACGCCTCCCACGCCTACGCCTTCCCTTCCACCAACCCTTCATCCTCCCCCTCTTCTACCCCCAACAACCCCACACCACCACCCCTCCCGAAATCCCTCAAGAAAGAAAAACACCAACGCGGCTGCCTAGTCAAAGGCCGCAACGAACCATGCATGATTGCCAATGTCGCATTTGCGGTTGCAGGGATTAAGAGGGTGCCGGTGGAGGAGGTGGTGGGGTGGGCGTGGCGGAATTCGGCTGGGATGTTTGGGTTGGGAATTGATGATTAGAGGAATGGAAGGCGGGGGAGATAATTGACATAGAGAAGGAGGGATTGATAAGAATGGGAAGGAGCAACGAGTGAATATTGCCGCGTGATCGACCTCTAAGAACAAGAGGACTTGATGGCCAATAGAGCAAAAAGACAATAGCGGAATGTACGAGGCCTACAGAGCGAGAAATCCTTAGATGAGAACACCACGAATTTCCCAAAAAAAAAGAAAAAAGAGCGGAGAAACACCAACCCACCCCCCTTTCACATCCCCACCTCCACCACAACCCCCCACCCACTAACCCCCCCTTACCAAACCCATTCCACTCCACTCCACCCCACCCCACCCCACCCCATCCAACCCCCTCCCTCCCAATTCTACTCCGCTAAGCCACAGCATACCCACCCACCCGACCAAAGCCACATCGAGTCTCCTCCACTCTTTCCAGCGAAAAAACGGCCCGGTTGGTCAAGCGATCGGGGAATAACGGTTTGAGCGATGAGAGTGTTCGTTGGTTAATGGATGTTACGAATGGGTTTTTAGATGGGACGGCACACGCTCAGCCTAGAAATTTTGAAATAGCAGGAAGGTGGAAGTGCGTCCGATGGTTTTTTTTTTGGTTGGTTGTTTTGTGGATGTTGATGGGGGAGGGAGGAGGGAGGGAGGGAGAGGGTTAGATGGGGTGAGGGATGGGGGGGGGTGGGGGGGTAGAAGGGGGTAGGGCTTTTTTTGAAGGGAGTGGAGCTCGGATAAGGGGGAGCGGGTGGTGGAGGGGGAGGTTGGAAGGGGGGGAGAGAAAGGATAGTATGAAGAGAAGAGAACCATATCCCGTTCCTGGTTTATTCGTCTATCTCTTCCCTTTATCTCTCCTAAACATCTTGCACCCCCTTACGTAATTTCCATCATACTTCTGCTCTCATCATCCAAGCCCCTTCTCGCATCCTCGTCCCTCAGTTCCCAAAAAAAAAAAGAGAAAAAAAATCCAGTAAAAAAGCATTATAAAAAGATTAGAGATGGAAAACGAAGTGCATAAAAAGAGAGCCAAGGTTTAGAGAAGTTGAAACGGGGGTTGAAGAGGAGAGAGCTGAAGGACGAGCGATTAAAAGTCGGGAGAAAGCATGTATGAAGATGCTAATAATGTTTGGATTGTTGGTATACATATCTGATCAAGGCCACGTCGAGGTGTATTCACATTTTGGCGAAAAAAGGCCGAGCGACAAATGGTATCAATACCAGCAACAATGACGGTGGGGTTGGGGAAGAAATTGGGAACGATGATAAAAGAAGAGTCATGTAGGATTTCCAAAGAGACGAAATGTATAAGTCTTCTCTTGTAAAAAGCAAAGGGAAAAGAATCACAAGAACAACACCTCGAAGATTGTAACTCAGCTAAGTCAAAGCCGATCATCACATTCTCACTCCTCGAATCTAACGATCCAATTCACCAACAATACTTCCGGTCCCTACCCAGAACCGGTCGCATCTCCCATACTACTTCCCCATCCAACCAACCAACCACCCAACCAACCAACCTCCACCACACGTGCGCACCTTCCCCGTCACCCATACCTCCCCTCTGTTACCACCAGCTTGCAGAATCATCAAACAATATAAGCTGAGCCCCAAAAATCCCGCTCACACCCGTGATTGAAGAAAACGTGACCTTCCCTCTCAAAGATAGGCTATTACCGCTAGGAACGTCTTTGGGTTGGAAAAGGAGCTCTGAGGGCTTTCGAACATGGGGGAGGAATAGAATGCGTAAAGTTCAATGTACGTAGGGACGAGGCATGGAGATGTTCGACCAGGCAGTGTTGATTTGAGTAGTCGATGCGAATTCTCCACCTTCTCGAAAGAGCTTTAAAAGCCGTGGTTGCTGCGAGCAGATCGAGAGACGGATCTGCGAGCTTCGAGGTGGGATCTTGGTTGCTTCAGGCAGAAGTGCTGAATTTCCCGATCAAGACATTGCTGGCTGGGGCTTCAGCTTGAGACACTGGGGCGGGGTGCGAGAGGGAGATTTGGGACATGAGGTCGATAAGAGTGTCGTTTCCCTACGGGAGGGAGTAGAGTAGCTGGTGCCTTGGCCGCCTGTCAATTATCTCCGGAAGAAATAGTATTTTCTTCATCAAACTCACACTCCCATACTTCCCATTCATCCTCCCCGATCGTTCTGAACAAACAAAGAACTTTTTTATTTCACCGCTAGAAACCTTTCAAAACCCTCATGGTCCACTATTGTCTCCGACAAAGCCAAACAAACACACAAGAACAACGACAACGTCCTCTCTACTCTCTTTCTCACGGCTGTATTTCAGGGGGCATATAAACACCCCCCATTTGCCCATCTCATTTTTGCCAGATCTCAATCTCAGCAGTTTACGCATACCACAGCTCCCAACCCTCGTACGCACACCACCCACCCACTATAAAACCCCCCAATCGACATCCCCAGCAATTCCCAGACAAACCCAAATAAAATAAAAAATAAAATAAAAATGACGCGCTGCTGCCAATGCAACATCCCCAACGCAGGCGGCTGGTGCTGGTACTGCGGGCACTACATTGCCGGATGCAACTCCTGCATCGATCTGTATGCGAGGGTTGCTGTTGGGATGTTTGAGAGGGTTTTTTGTGGGGGATGGAGAAGGAGGGGATGTGATTGGGAGGGGAAGGGGGGGTTGTAGGGTTGGGTGAGAACTGGGATGTCTGCGATAGTTGAATGGATATGTTTTTTTGTGGTAATGGGGTTTTAGGTGGGGATTTTGATGACGGGTGTGGAAGAGGGTTGCCAGAGGGGATGGTGAGGTACGTTAGCTGAAAGAAGTGAGAAGTTGACGGAAGAATTAGGGAAATGGAGAAGAAAATTTATACCCCTGACTTTTCTGAAATAATTCTTAAAAACGCTATGCGAGAAATCGCTTTTTTGGTGGAGATTGAAGGAATTTCGGAAGTTGGCTGTGTGGGGAAACAGTTCACAGGATGAGTGGCAATTGACTTTGGGGCCGTTGAAAATGAAAGCGACTCTTTCTTTAACCCATGCGTGAAGCCTTGGGGGGGGAAACGATGGTACCACGGTGGTAGAAGAGTAGTTGTCAGTTTGATCGTCATAGTTGGTCCGTCGGTAGAAATCAGTATGTCGGCATGTGGTTAATGTCAATTGTGTTGGCCAATGTTCCATAGTGAGAGATTGTGTAGAAGCAAACGGAAAGAAAGGAATCTTGGATATTTTCCAAAGCCTGTGAGTAAAAACTAGTTAAGCAAGGTAGAGCGACAGAAGAGAATAAATTGGCTTATAGTCCTGTCGACTGGTAAAAAGTTTGTGTTGCCTGTTGGACATTACGCATACTAATCATATGTATCCTAACTTTTCGAATGCCAAATACAAGACTGGTATCGTGATCGAGTAGACCAATGCGATGTTGGGGTATTCAGTAATGCCACACCAAATAATAACAGCAATATAACCTCGTGTCTTCGATGGGGTTTCCAATAGCGAACTCAACGTATCAATCTTCTTCCCACTCATATCCGTCCGATGCTGGCGGCGTTGGAAATGGCACCGTTGAAAGTGATGGCCGCTTGGTAGCCGGAATTGGGATACCTTTCGTGGCTTCAACTATAGCTATCACCTCTTCTGGTTCGAATCGACTGATGAAAGCTACATCCAGGGTTCGCCATTTGCTGCCTGCATACTTGCGATACCTACATCTGTTAGCAAAAATCTGAATAGGAAGTATAATGTTGTAGTACCCACTCTGTAAGTATAGCGTCGATTTTCCAGTCATGGTAGATCTTCCGATAGCACGCCATAATACACCCAGTCCGGTGCTAAGAGATCTATTAGCATTGCCAGCAACAGCATGCCAAAACTCGATGCGTTACCTTCCCCTTATTGCAATGCACTAATAGAGGATATTTAGACGGATCCGACATGATCTTGAGAGCCTTGGCAATACTTTCGGGAGGAATGACAATTGACGGATCCTTGTGCGCTGGGATAGGAATTTGGAAATGCTGGATGCCGTTCCCCTCCATAAACTCGACATTCTCAGCAGGATAATCCTCTCCAACCAGGGTGCTAGAAGTGATCAGCTTGAGCTTCTGGTTTTCTGAACTGGTTGGAGCCCGCACAGGATAGTTTTCAAGCCAAGGGACTGCAGGTGCTCGAAGTTACCGCTTCTTGGGAAGCTACTGCGATATAGACCAGGAACTACTTCTGCAAAGTTGACCATTGGTCCACTGGTAGGAGAAGGAGGTCCACTGTTCTCCATGCTCGGGGTACCAGGATTGCTGACATAGGATGGGGAGTCTGAGTGGGAGACAAGGTGGCCATGACGGGTGATGATTTTCTGCTGGAGTTCGGGATTCATTTTGGTAGAAAGACAACGATGATAGCAACAGCGACAAGGACTTCGAAGGGGGTACAGCTCGGTGGAGGGATACCCTCCGTGGGATGGTTCAAGCAAATACTAGCGACATCTCCCTGAAGAATTTCTCGTACAGAGCTTCTTCTGTAGTAAATCCATGTCGTCTAGGAAGGTATGTATTTGTTGGTGCTATTCCGCCTCCAGTCGTGAAGTTTAGATAGTGTCAAGAGACAAGAAAGATGTTGTTTCGCAGGATGTGAAGGTGGAAAGGTGGGAATTTGTGGTCAAGAAATCTCGGGTATTAGATCGGAGCTAAGGCAAGTAATATCTGCCGAGCATGCGTAACACGCTAAGCCCCAGCTGGGCTTAGCATACCCATGCTCCCGTAGATGCGCCAAACCTCAGAGGCTCAGACCCTAATATTAATAGATCTTCTGTTGGCTAGGTACGGTAGGTACTTAGGCATGACCGTGGAATGGACTTTCACGCCAAAAGACTCTTTGAGTATGTGATGACGAGCTACTGAGCAAGTTCACAGACTATTCCTCCTAATGAATGTCGTATAACATATTTCCATTATGGTCCATTGGATAAACCAGGCAGCAGCACATGGGGAAGCGCGCAAATCCATCCCCCCAAATACTTCTGCGGCTGTGGGTGATGAATTTAACCCCCATAACTATAGATGACGCAAATTGAAACGCTTGGCTCCGTTCACGGTCTTGCAAGCATGGGATTCCCTTCTAATTTGCGCACTTCTGGAGGACCCCACTTAGCTATAATTGAACCCAGATTGCTCACAAATGAACCCACGGAACAGTGCGAGTATATATGGGCTTTTGCTCTCAACAGCACGTCGAATCGTTACGATACAATTTGAAACCACCTGGCACCAGCTTCTGAAAGGTCCCATGAGGATCATACTTCTTGGACATCGCACGTAAAAAGGCTTGATTCTCCCTTCCGTATCCGGCGATAGGGTCCTGTTGCTGCAGGGCGTAGTTCAGATACAGATATCCATTGTATTGACCTTGGGACTGGGCGTACTGAATGGCTTGACGCAGAAGCGATTCGGTAGCGGCGTTGATGGCTGCATCATCCTTGGCGTCAGACCATTGTATGGTGAGATCGAGCCCTAGGATTATGATATCAGTCTCTGTCTATCTTGTTGACCGGCGACCGTAAGGAGGAGTGATACATACAAACCAAGTCCCCATCTTCCGGCTTCAGGCCGAGGGAGTTGCCTCCATTCAGAGCGGCTTTACTCGTAATGGACTTTGGGATCGGCTGCAAGACAAAACTAGCTTGAAACGAATTGACGATTTGGACAGGTAGAAATGCTGCTTCAGCAAGAGTGAGTAGATGTGCAAATAATGTTGCATCATTTGCAAAAGTCGCTGTCCCAAATAGTTGGCTAGGTTTTTAAAATTAGTAAGGAGAGAGACTTCGCCCATCACGAATATGCTAGGGCTGCTTACCGAAATCCATTAGGGGTACCTGGTCATGATAGTATTAGCCTCGACCACAAGATTGATATGGCCGTGATGGAATAAGGACGACTCACCAGCACCAAGCTCAATAGTAAGGTTTGTCAGATTGGTGATTCGCATGGTACTATGTAATTGCGGTTGTATGTTTGTGAGATTCTCGAATATCTTAGGGTATGCTTCGGCTTTAGTATAGGTATATTGGTTTGCAATAAAGCTCGGTCCTGCCGCGGTAAAGATGAATGCATTGATAAGCGACGCAAATGGATCAACTCCAGCACCTGAAGCTGTGGTGAAACTTTGCAGACTCTGCAGTTGCCGTGTAGCAGTTGTGAATGGGTAGATAATGAACCCTCCCCACAGCTTCCCCTGTGGGAAAGTTTTCAGGTCAAATCGTGTCACTATCCCAAGATTGTTGGAAGCCCCCTTCAACGCCTTGAAAAGGTCCGAATTTTCGCGAGCATTGGCATTGACGACTCGGCCGCCGTCCAAGATGATCTTAGTGCGTCAGCTTAATTACAAGATTGACTGCGAGAGATAAACTGACCTCGAAATTCGCGACATTATCGCAGGCAAATCCGTACCGCGGCGCAAAGAATGAATTGCCACCTGGGGTTTTTGTTAGTTAGAAAACAGGACTGGAGAGACTAACGAAGCATTTCACCTCCAAGTAATAATCCTCCGACACCTACATCATACACACGACCACCAGCAACCGAAAGATTCATTGCATCGAGCTTCGAGTAAACGTCCTGCCATCGTGCTCCACTACCAACGGATATGGTGGTACTATTTGGTGAGACGGTCACGCCCTTCATCAAACCCAAATCAATGGTAACTCCATCTTGAATGTTCGCTGCGCCTGCCCAGGACATGTGACCTCCTCCCCGTACCGCAAATTTGCACAGAGAGTGGGAGAGTATTGCAACAGCAACCGAGACATCTTCGGTGGACTTGGGCGCAAGTCGGCAAGCTGGCGTTATAGACGCTTCCTGCTGAGTCCAGTAGCCATCGGTACCGTTCTGCTGGTCGTTGTAGACGGTCGAATTAGGGAACGAAATTTGCGAGCCAAATCGGAGCCTCAGTCGATAACACTGTCGAGTGCAACATCTTAGCTATCAGGCTGGGAAATTTTGAGAACTACCCACGCAATCATAACTGGTGGGTCCATATGGAATCCTATCCTCCGTTCGGCTCACATTCTGTCTCGTGCAGACACTTGTCTGGGCGTTGACCCAAGCTTCACAGAAGCTTAGAAGGAGTACTGTCCCTAACAATGACGAGAGTGGTTGATGGTACATTCTAGGTTGAAGGTACTGAAAATCGCGTGTCGTTATATGGGACAGATTGGACTTTTAGGATATAGCCACAGGAATGCAAACCTGTTGTTACCACACGCAAGGGATGAAGTTGGAGCAAGGGACATATAACCCTCACAATGCCTTCCTTGTATCCAATCTGCAAGTCTCTAAATTCAGAATGGTGACCAAAATTGGCGGCCTCACTCCCACAGTCTTCCAGGTCTGTTTCGCGCATGAGAACCACCCTTGCTCTACTTACATTACGTCTACAGGCAGTCGTGTGGACCGCTGTTGCTCTCGCAATTTTCTTCGTCGCTTGTCGACTACTGATCAACCGACATGTTCATGGCCGAGTCTCCGCTAACGATGCTTGCGTTTGCTTCGCCCTTACTATCCTTATTTCCATGGCCACCATGTATCACTACATCACTTCACCGATATTCCGGATCAGGAGGATATCCCAAGGAGAAGAGCCTTTTACTCCAGATATCGGGCCATCAGCACACTTTTTCCTCAAGCTCCAATTTGCAATTATCGTACTATACTGGACTTGCTTATGGGCGGTCAAGATGTCCTTCTTGATGTACTATCAGAAGCTGTTTGCAAACCTTCCGGGTCACCTAATCTGGTGGACAGTCGCGTGCATCTTCACTTTGCTTTCTTATTTCGGCTGCTGGGCTATACAGTTAGCCGCCTGCTATCCGATATCGACTTATTTTACCCTAGGTGAGGCTCAAATCATAGAAACCATACACAGCAAGCTCATAATTGCAGGCGCTTGCGAGACGCGAAGAGACATATCGGTGTCGAATGCTAGCCTTTACTACTCCACAGTGGTCGACATCCTCTGTGATTTCCTAAGTCAGTATCTCACTCGTTCTCTCCTAGGACGTCATTAAATGATCGTTCTCGCAGTCATGGCACTTCCCCTCCGGCTCGTATGGGACTTACGGATCGATCGAAAGCAGAAAACTGGTCTGGCCGGGATCTTTCTTCTCGGCTTAGTTGACGTTGTCTTTGCGATTGTTCGTGTCGTTGAGACAAGCGCTTCTGCACATCATGTAGATGTAGTCTGGCTTGGCCTTTGGTCAATGATCGAAGCAAGCGTGTGTGAGTTATCTGCCATCGTAGGGTCGTCGCTAAATCCTAGTGCTGATATGATTTGATGCCTGCAGCGGTCATCGTATCTTGCTTGCTTTCCTTTAGGGTTTTCTTCAACATTCGCCGCAGGTCGTCACTCCCTCGGCCACCAGATTCGAGCTACAGAAAAAGATCTATACCTTCCAGTCACCCGAATGGAGGAAAAGTCTCGGAACAAGATCTTGGGCAGGAAACAGGAGAATAGGAGAGCATAAAAAGTAGCGGCGCAACAGCTCTTAACAGCCCCCAGCATACGAAAGAAATTCAGAGAAGGAAACAAGCGGTGGAGTAGGGGGTCAGAGAGCGTAAGATGAGACAAATGGACGTGCCAAGTGCTAGAAGATCAGATGATGCAAAGACAGGAAGACGAGACACCATAAATTTGAGTGAATTCCACTGAACCGGATTGTTTGCAATACTTTCGATCAGAAATCAATTCAAAGATCGTTGGCGCTCACCAGTCATGCCGTTGAATTGACTTTCCCTATAACTCCTCTATCATCAAATCGCAATGCATTAGAATACTGTTGTAAACCAGTTTTCTTTACCCAAGGCTTACAGCCTCTGCTCATTTCTACCCATAGTGCAAGAGCATCGACCGAAGATTTTCTCCATAATCGCGTTGTCTAGGTATTAGCGTGTGCAGAAAGGTATCGAATCCTTGGCATCGCAATTGTCGCGCCCCCCCCCCCAAATTTACTATTGAATTCAGACATTCTTGACATTCTCAAACCTTCAACGCTTTCGTTTTAGAAAAATCAATCAAACAGGTAAATATGAAGCTGTCCAAACGTTTCACAGTGCTAACATCCTTGTAGCCCCCCCCTCTCCCGATTTCCGAAGCCATCATGCCGTCGTCACGCCGAAGTCAGAACCTATCTCTGAAGGATTCACTCATTCTCTCAAGCATCTCATCTAGATCGAATAAACCTTCTGGCAAAGTCAAAGCAGACGCTGCTCGCAAAGTCAAGACTTCGTCATTGAATCAGTCTTCACGAATATCGATACAGAGTAGATAGTCATCGATTGTATACGCTGAAAGAACGCTTCAGAAATGTTCTCTCTTTTCAGAGACTTGATAGCGAGCTGATTCATCAATCGATGCATAAACTTGCTGATGTCACTTCGTAGTCTCGTTGAACAGAGTCTCGTCGACGAAGACAAGCTGTTCAGTCGTCAGCTGCAACAGATTGACAATTCAGTTTAATCGCAGCTCATCGTTTTGTCTGATGTCAACACGCTGTTCTCTCTTTTCACTTCAGTGTCTCTTTTTCAGAATTCTGAATATCGTGAATCTATGAACATGTATATCTCACTTCTTTCATAGAAATCACATCATCTCTTTCTGCATGATTCATGACTGTTGCTTCAGATATGTAATTAGAGAGTCTTCAACAATTGAAAAGATCTTTCAAAGAGCGCTCTTGAATCGAAACTGAGACTTGCACGATGAATGATATATAAATAGATTCTCTTGTATATTATAAACGATATCAGAATGACAGTGAACCTCTTCGACGATAGCTAGAGGGCGTCAGTGTAGTAGTAGAAGACGTACTATTTTGAAGCGAATGAATGAGTTCAGTGAACGAGACATAGCTATTTGACAGATCAGTAAGTGCTTTTGAATAGCTTCATTTTTACTTGCTGTTTGAACATGAAAATAGGCTTCGAAGGTTTCGAGATATCAAGAATGTCTGAATTCAATAGTAAATTTGAAGGGGGGCGCGACAATTGCGATGCCAAGAATTCGATACCTTTCTGCACACGCTAATAGGCGGCAGATGTTAGCGACTCGGCTCGCGTTGCTTTCCTCTGGTAGTGAAATAACGCGAACATGAAAAGGCTCAATGAGGTTCTATTATTCATTGTCGAACATCATCTTCTTTCCATGGATAATTTCTCGGCCGTGAAAGCGAGCAAAGACAGTTGAGCCCAAATTTTCGCTCTTAAGGAAACCGGTGACTATACCAAGTGGGACAATATGTGAAACCTGGATGGGCCGATCGGGTGTCGAGGGAGCCAACATCGCTCAAAACTGCACTGATCACTACATGTAACCGCACCTTTCAGCGTAAATAATCCTCTGTACGATTTCTTTTTTTTCTCATGTCGTACATATGTCAAGTGTCTTCGTATGCATCCTCATGCATTGTGCCCAGGCTGAATGCAAAATCGCTGGCAGCCATCCATAACAATGAGCGCTCCCGGGTTTTCAATACTACGATAGCTGTCGTTTCACTCTAAGCTCGCATATCTATACCTTGAACCGTTCCCAACAATCGCAACTCAAAAGAGCTTTGCGTGCGGGCTCCATCCCGTTTAATAAGGTGGTAAATCGCCAATATAGTAGGTAACTTAGAAGGTTGACACCTCTGTTGATATACCAGCCACTATCACGGTTAGCTACCTTACCCGGCTATCAGAAGTCTCCAGATTCCTTACTCGGATCCCGATCCGAGGTGTGGTATGGATTGTCTACATATCTTACCTGGTTTTTAGTCTATTCTCGAAATGTTGCTCTTGTCCTTGATAGACCCTGCTGGTAGTGTTACGTTCTTTCAATCACAACCAACAGAACTGAACTAAAGATTTCGAGTATAGCATTGCTTCTGTGTGACGTCTGGAAACGAACTTACTGCGCGCTGCCGCCGCCCCTCTTCAATTATCTTCTCATACTCTCCGCTCTCAACACATGACAAGAAAGCGGGGCTGATGATGATCTCACTGTTTCGAGTAAGGGCGAGTGGAACATATGTCCACAGGGTTGGCTCTATTCGCCCACAACCGGTTAAACACGTCGCTCCTCATCAGGACCTGCGGAGACCCTTCGAGCGCAATGTGTCTGGACCTAGAGCTTGCAATCCAATGGCTCCTTCTCACGACGACAGCACGGAAAAGTGCGTCCCTTCTACAGGACCGAGGCTTTGATAGCCGCCGGAGTCACCGTACCTCTTTATAGGAATTGTCCTGCCTCGGAAAGTAGACTTTGCGTGCTCATAATTTCAAAATCAGACAGTATACCCTATATCCCAAAAACCGTTGGGAAGCTATAGCACTTCTCTGCTCCTATAAATCCAATTGAGAATATACGGCTTCAATGGCTAAGGACTGCAGTATAGGAGCGCTTGCAAATAACGAGAAGGCTCGTAAGAAGTGGTTCCCGAGAGTGGTCCGGTTTTGGGGACAGAGCGAGACTTCAGAAAAGTCATCAAGGTATAACAGAGTCAGCACTTGGGCGAGTACTCTGTCATCAAGCCATATCAGAATCAGCACTTGGGCAACTACTCTGTCGAAGTACCTGCCAGCAATAGGCTTGTCCCTTACCACCTGCATGTCATCTGTACTTCTCGCTTACATCAATCGACCAACATATCTTAACGACAAGCTATATGGCTTCATTAGCTCCAACCGAGCATCAGTTCAGGTCATCCTACATATCTTAACAACTATCTTCGGATGTTTGCATCTCTACGCCTTAACGTCAGCGTTCAATTTCGCGACAAGAATAAAGTTAGCCAAATATGCAACGACCCTCGACCGCCTGAAATGGTGGAGAGCTATATCGTTCAATAGAACTGATTATGGCTTACCACTGAAATACTTCATTCCTGCGCTACTATTTAGTGCCTTCGCAGCTATTCCAGGGACACTTTGGACTGGTGCTCTTACTCCTGTTCTGTCAACGCACATTATTCCTCGGAATATTAATGTCTCACATTATGCGCCTGATCCTGACGAGACATCTTGGAACCAGACATGGTGGCCAGATGCGCCCCATCCCGTATATCGTCAGAAATTAGGAACATTCTCTTACACCCCAGCGTTTGACAGAGGAGAATCAATCGTCAACACTGCTGCTGGAGTCGTTTACGACGCACATAAAACGAAGGGGCTTCCAAGAAGTGACAAAACTGGCTTCACATATACTTCACGTTCGTACGGTGTTGGAGCATCCGTTGGTCTTTACCCGCCCCTTGACCAAGGCTACCAACATGCCTTTGCGTATAATTATACGGAAGTCGGATACAATGTTAGCGTGTCTTGCGAGTTCAATTCGAGCTCTCAATGGATAACGACACTATATGAAAGGCAATCAGCTAGTTATACTCCTAATGTATACATTTGCAAAGGCTCTACCCCAGACAATGCTATGGATTGGTATTATCAGTACACCGCGACCAACGGCTCCAACATTGTCTGCATGAATGCCCATCCAGAACACGTCAACACCGGAGGAAGAGGCATCATCGCAATCGCAGCAGGTCAGGGTAGCTATTTGCCTCTCAATAATACTCAGTGCAATGTGACTTTTGCGCCTACCGAATTCCACGTCAATGTGGATCTCTCGTCCTTGTCTATTAACGTTACGAGACAAGGTTCTGCCGAAGACATGGATCCTACAGCGCAGACGAACGCAACCTTCAAAGCTTGGAACTGTAATTCATTAGGAGATGTGTTCGAGGAATTGGTTACGGACTGTAGCAATTACACCGCTCAGGGTCAGCCGGGTCTGGGAAACATAGCGACCCGAGCATTACGCCAACTTGTGGACCTATCTATCCTGGGCAACTCAATACACACATCTAACATTGGCGAGATGTTTCTCTCTGATGTTCAATTTGAAACGATGAGCGGGTCAGAGATATCTTTTGATGCCGGGAGTTCTAGCATCGCGGCTCTCGATCAAAGTCGCAACCACGACCCTCTAATAAAGAGCATTGAAATGGCTCTCGAGTCTCTTCTAGACGACTTTCTTCTTGCCTTTTCCAGTGCGCAGATCGTTTTGGAAAACTCTACCTCAACCCGGAACGGAAATTTGACCGTCGGTGGGATTAGTCTCGGCACCAAAGGCTACGTATACTCCGTCTTCGCTGTCAATTCTGTCATTGTCGTCATTTTCCTCGAAGAATTTATACGGACCAAGGGCTGGCAAGGCTTGCCGAAATTTGACTACACCGATATCAAAAGCGTTGTTATTGCGAGCTCAATGGGTGGATCCAGTATCGCGGACACGGTTGTGGCCGAGCATAAGAAGCATGACGAGCTTTGGGATGCTGATGAAGATGATCGAATTGCAGGAGGGATTCGTGTACAGTTGAAGCTCAACGGCCATCAGGGAGTCCCTGAGCTTATTCAGCAGAAAGGTCAGGAACATGAAACCGGAGACGTTAAAGACGAAAGCAACAGTTACGAGGATTCGCCGTTGCAGGGTCCTGGACCGTGGAAAAGTGGTCCATACGTCCAGCTTCAGAGCACGGAAACGTCTCCGTACTTGTAACCATGATGCTTCCAACTCTCTATTCCAAGGGCAGCCATTTCACCTTTTAATCTAGAGCAATCACCGCAATGAGGATGTTTTATGTTTGTTCACGTCCATTTGTTGTTCTGCTTCTTGAAGAGCTGGGTTGTGTGGGCATTTTGTTTAACGGCCAATAATGAAGAACATGATTTGAGGAACATGAGTTTCATCTACTAGCTAGCAATAATTCAATATTTCTCAACAGGCTCTACTCCTAAGCTTTTAAAACCACTCTCAACTTGATTCTTACAGACTGCGCTTGACTGATTTGAGATTAGAGTAAATCCTCTGATGGAGATACATAACTCTGAATCACAGTCTATCGGGCATCGACTTCGTTTAAACAATACATTTGTTTGGGCAAATTCGACGCCCCTTGACAGCCCTCAGAGCCAAATTTTGGCTCGGAAGCGTGAAGTGAATGAGTGAGACAAAAGCGCATTTTTGACTGAATTCGAAGAAATGCAGAAAAAACATGAATGAGAACGAATTGCATATTTTTCTCATGTTCTTCATCTTGTTGTCGAGGCTATTGATAACGCCTTTTGATGCCCCCACTCCGCTTGCTGATAGCCTTCAGTCAAGCTGGCTCTTCAAATTATATTCAGTATGGAGTATTGGAGTTCGTCAAAATCGTATTTAATACAGTACCGTAATACGAACCCTCAGATATTCGTCAACGTATTAAACCAGCAGTCCCATACCCTCTACAGTAGCTCAGAAACTAACTTCAGTACTCAATCCCAACGTCACACGAAGCTGTCAACGAAGAGAGCAGGATATGCATAGAATAAGAAGATGCATATGCTTAGAGGCTGATGAAACCGACGTAAGAACTTGAAGTGGATGCAAAATCTGAAAGTAGGAGCCCAGCCATTACTCGAAACAGGGATTTTCTGTTCACAAACTGGTATTGCCAAAAAGGTCGGATATAAGCCACATAGTCTTGCAGGGCCTTAGAATCGAAGCAAGATGGAGAGCAACTGGTTGAGCAGAAAGGGAAACTTCTGGAATTTCGATATGACAGTTGCACTGTTTGAGAATGGTGTTTGTATCGAGGCGTATCTTCTCTCGCGGATGTGTGATCGCGGTGTTTACAAGGGCTTTGTGTACGGGGAGCGCATGGGGTGGGGGTGTCATGTCGATTAATAAACATCGTATTCAGTTGATGATGCGGGTTCTGAGGGTTTGGAAATCTCAGGCATAGACTGTGTATTCGGCTTATTGGCGTCTCCCATCTACTTCAAGCCTTCTCGTTATTCCATCCTTCCGTCAGAATTCCACTTCAGTCACCCCGTGGTCTTATACTCATCTCTTCGACACGCCGGGAATATGTTTCCATAAGCATCTAGTTAGATTAGAAGGTTCCGATCCTATATACAAGACTAGCATCATTGTATACAACGCGTCGGGGTAGGGGAAATCTCACAAACCACCCACTATGGGACGTGGGAGGTATAAGAGACAAAGCAAAGGGAGACACTGCCGGAAAATACACATTCAAAGTCAGGTTACTTCTTTCTACTAGGATTTTCATAAGCTTCTGTCCTTCAGTGTATCCAGCAGAAGAATTGGAGTCAAGCATTTGCGGAAGGCATACATAGCAGGGTCGTACCTGCCAAAAGTGTGGTCGAGTGGGCGCCTTTTCGTGCCAGAACCTACTACACTCAACCCTTTCCAGTTTTCTCAGACTACATCATCACGAGCTCCCACCGAGGAGCATATTACGGTTCCATACAAACCGATCCTCGAATCTTCCTATTCCCCCGCTCTTCATAATACCCCATCCTCTCTCCAGCACACTCATACCACACCGCCAGCGTCGTCCACACCTATCTCTTCCCCCCGCCCTAAACAGCACCCACAGCCATACAAGTCAGCAACCCATCCTGCATAAATATCCACTAAAGTCCCAATCCCAGTATCCAACTCCAGCCATCACCGTCTCTAGCGACCAACCCTCCTCTCATCGTCATGCCTCCAACGCTGCGGTATCAACACATAGAAGGCACCAGATATCTTGCTCTTTCTACGACTATACACTGACAAGACTATACCTAAGCTTGGATATCGCAGGCTGCATTTTTTGTGGAAGATAGGGGATGAACGTTATAATCGATCGAAGGCTTGGGGAAAGGATTTATCAACAGTTCGAAGCTGGCGGAAGGGTTTAAGTAGTGGCAGATGGTTGAGCTAGTACTGCTGGGATATAGTGGTGGAGAGTGAAGTGGCTTGGGAGAAGACGTGGGGTTTTTGGGGCGACCGCGGTATCTGGAAACAAAGGACTGGACTTTAGAGCACGTTATCTTGGGGGTGTACTCAAGAATAGTCATCAGACCTTATTGTCTTAACTCTAGCAATATAGTGCAATAGTCAAGAAGCGCCTCGTAGAAAGCTGCACCACGAAAGAGATGTAGAACTCTTTAAGCGAAATGCCCCAATTAGATAACGCTGAATTAGCTCTGATCTATTTGACAGTTGTCTGGTGTTGTGACAACTAGCTAAGATCGGACATGGGAGATTGGAAATGTAAATGCGAGTGTTATGTGGGTTTCGTGGTCGCTGCTATGTCTTCTATGAGCTGCTAGAGGCGTATAGCGTATAGCTCCTAAAAGTGGTATAGATATTATCCAAATACCATGAAAAAAGTCCTCCAAACACCGCGACATACTCGGTAGCTGTAATAGACCATTCCGATTCCTAAGACTTGTCAGCTAGAATTCTCAACGCCGTATGCAGCCTCGAATTACTCCTTTGCGTTGTGTCCGAAACAATTGGGGGTGGTAGTCTGCAGACCCAGTGACGCTAATATGGTGAGACGTCAGAATATATATTCTCAGGATTTTGAGGGCTTAAACTTACCATAGGGACCTCTTACTGCCTATAGTGACCAATGATTGTTCCTGAACTTGCGAAGAATCTGGTCAGCAGGAGTGAGACCATCGTGCGGGTAGAGGAGATACACAGAGTGAGTCGAATTCTTGAAGGAGTATGTGACATGGCGTGCCGCTGAGCGGATGCCAGCCAGGAAACCTAGGAGGGACATCCCGATAGTGACAATCTTATTCGACAGTATAGGCATGTTGGTTTGGTGGATTCCGTCGAGTCGGACCAGCGCACTCGTCGGGCGAGGGTTTCCAATAATGCTCAGCCCGGGGATTGGTCTTTAGCAGACGTTATAGAGGTACAGTCTGCTGGTACGTTTAGCTATGGTTGGATTAGCAGTGTGACTTGGGAGAGAACGATAAACCGATTTACCGTTGTGCTGAACCAGTGAAGAGCTGATTACTTGAGGATCAATTCTCAGAAAGTGAAAGAAGAGGCTAAGGGTTGAAAAAGGTACGCACAGCTGAGATGAAAGTAGTATTTACAAAAATGAGTCAACACGCAAAGTGTATGGAATTGCAAGAATGGGAGCATTCGGCTAGTGATAATGAAGGCAAAATGGCAAAGCTGTAGAAGCAGATCGTTAGTATATCTGATGAAAGTGCTTCTATCGACAGCAAAGTCAAAGAACGAGCCTGCGGCCTATCTTCTATCATGGAATTTCCACGATTCCTCTCAAAGAGCACTCGAAATGCTCTTCCAAACGCTTCTGCCGTTTTCCAAGGCAGGGGCATACCAGTCTTGGCAACACCTTCGTACCCTGTGCAAGCGTACCAGCTTTCCAGAGAAGTAGTCACATAGCAACGTTCCACTGTTCTCGTTGCCCCTGAGAAGGTTCCCTACTTGCAGGACCGGATTGTTTATAAACCCCATCCCCTCCGTTTTTCTTCCTCTTTCTTTCTTCTTTCCTCATGAAACCAGTACACTGCGTTTCATCTTGGTGAACAATTGACTTCAGTCATAACTGTTCACATCGATCTCACCAACATCACACCTCCTCACCTGCTGTTAGAGTCTTGCTTTGCAATGTCTCAACACAGGGTCGCCCTCTCTATCGCCGACCGCGCAGCAGCTCGTCTGTCTCGCAGTCAACCATGGGCCCCGTCACAGCCCATCTCAGGCAACCGGAACCGGCCGGCCCTGGGTCCTTCCTCTCCAACGCTGACCCAGTCACAGTCAGTCTCTAGCATCCGGATGAATAGGCCGGCTCTGCATTCTAACGCTCCGACATTGACCCAGTCACAGTCGATTACAGGCAACCGGACCCGGCCGGCCCTGATTCCTTCCTCTTCAAAGCTGACCCAGTCACAGTCAGTCTCTAGCATCCGGATGAATAGGCCGGCTCTGCATTCTAACGCTCCGACATCGACCCAGTCACAGTCGATTACAGGCAACCGGACCCGGCCGGCCCTGATTCCTTCCTCTTCAAAGCTGACCCAGTCACAGTCAGTCTCTAGCATCCGAATGAATAGGTCGGCTCTGCGCTCGAACCCTCCAGCATCGACCCAGCCACAGTCGACTTCTATCATCCGGAACCGGCCGGCTCTGCAACCATCTACGACAACGAGACGAACGCCCTCGACTGTCGACGTCGCCATTCCAACGACCCGTTCCGAAAAAGTGCAAGCTCGACGGGAGCGCCTTGCTGCCCTCAAACCCATCGACGCCAGCCACGTCGGCAACAAACCATTCTCAGAAGTAATAAGCGATGTTCGACGTGTCCAAGCTCGACTCGCCGCTTACGAGGCACGCAAAGCTGAACGCACTCGCGCTCCTGATGCGAGTCGCCAGCCGGGTAAGTTACTCAAGCACCCATTATCTTCAAGGTCTCGTTTGCTAACTTGACCACAGTCACCACTACAGCTGTTCCAACCAGGTCTCCAAGATGCCCCCGCCCCCGGGCAATTTCACCGATGACCTTGCTTGTTGAGAGCTTAGATTTCCGCAATTTGCCTGCTGCTACTTCAGCTCCTCCTGCCCCAGTAGTTGGTAAGTCATCACCAATTGCCGATGTCAACCAAGTCGCAAATCTGACCGCTGATTCCACATTAGCACCGCCGACCCCATCAGCCCCCAAAGCTTCCAGATTCCACGATATCTGTGCGAGACCCACCAACTTTCCAGCCATTCCCAAGCCCCAAAACCCCCCTCCCCAGCTCAAGGGGATCCTTCGAAAGGCCAACCAAGGGTACAAGCCTAGTGTACGGAAGAGTGTGGCATTTTCCAAGGAGGATGAGGTTCATGTGCATGAGAGATGGATAGGTACCTGGCAGGTAAGTACGTGCTGCATCTCAAATTTGAAGAGGTCCAAAGCTAATTGTCGTAGTGTCCGATACCGGAATATTACCTATTTAATGATGATGGCCAACCTGAGCATGAAAAGAACTTATTCGTCTGGCCTGAACCATTGGATTATTTGGTCGGCAAATTGCGCGGATGGGAGGTAACACCTGAGGACAAATACAATTATACCTACATCCGTGGTGACGGCTTCAGCGACCATTCCAAGTGTACAAGGGGCGTTCCAGGTAGAGGATGCGAGAGGGGGCTTCGCCATCGACGACTCAACATAGCATGGGACTACACCTACCCAGACGTCTTCTACTCCAATCAACAAGCCGTTGTTCTTCTCAACCAACTTGAGAACTTGTTCGGACCCCCTTGATTATCATGATTCGCCACAGAGTGTCATGACCATATCTTAAGGCTCCGGTTAGCGTAGGTTCATCAAGTCGCTCGAGCTATTCAACCGACTTCGCATACTAACGAGTCGAGTCCAGTATATTGCTCCATCCGCTCAGTTTCGACGAAACCAATACAACCGACGCGAGAGCCATAGATCCCATTAGCAATGCTTGCATCAATTACCAACACAAGCAGGCCCAACTCCACCAACAGAATCATAAGGATAGTTTAGTGCTAATAATCTATATGGATCTATGCGAGGTGGCACTTTTGTGAAGGAGGGGCTTGCTAACCACTTAGGGTGCTGCTGACGATCTGCAAATTTGTGAAGAAAAGGATAGAGGGCGGATGTGGTTACAGGCGACTGGTGGCTAGGTCGCACTTACTTCGAGGTATGTGAGCATCAACACGGCAGTCGAGCTTTCCCTAATGAATAACAGGTATCAATCGTCAGTAGCACGAAGGTGATTAGGATATGAGACGAAGGCGGTATGCAAGAGGAGGGCATATTTGCTTACAGTAGATTTGCAACAAAGAAGCATTTCAGACTTTTTGGGTCCTGTATTCAGAAAACATAGTTTATGGCTTCTGCGCCCAGCATAGGTCGTGACTTCCACATTGATGAATTTGGGAAACTTGTATTCAAGCATGCTTGGCCAGCCAGTCAAGTCTCTTAACTGAAATAGTTTATACCAATGTCGGAAATCTGAACCAGTGACTGGTAAGGCGAAGAACACCAAGATTTGCCTAATTTCTTATTTTACTCATTTAGGTGGAGCTTTTACTGTCTGCGGTACTTGTAACCGTCTCCATTACGGCCCAAGTTACGATACTTCGTTTTCCAACCGACGAAAGGCCTTGTGGGATAGATGCACTAAGCAGCAGTATTCAATGTTGGATTGAATCCAAGTGTCATGGCCTTGAGGAAAAGAAATTTCAGGAACAGCCCGAGTCCTGAGACATCAGTTCAGTCCGTATTAGCCGACTCTTTCTCTTCCCAAGCTCTCTCCAAACAAAACCAAAAACAGGTGTCCACAAGACTCGGTCGGTGTTCCTCTTCTTGAAACACTGGCATCTCTTGGGGAGCTTTGGCCGCGGGGATTTTTAAAGCTTTCCATCAACGCCAACTTATGAGTCTTCGTGATCTTTCGCTCGAGGCAAGATGCTTTCGGAGTTTACAAGACTATGTCTGTCTAAGGCACTGTTGTAGAATCGGTAGGAAAACGACACTGATCTTCCGCTAGTCCTGTCAGATATTGGTATAGTGGACCGGGTGAAGGACCCCAGCGCGGCTACTGGCGGAAGCATGGAGCCGGCATCGTGATGACCATAAAGAATCGGACTGTACGCCCTTTGTGATGAAACTACCCAATTCTCGATCTTTTTGCGTTTACCCTTGATGTCAAGTTTAGGTGCGGCGGAAGACTTAAGCGAGAGTACGTATTTTACGAGGGGGTCGCCATTTCCGATGGAAACTGCTTTGCACTACGTCGTTTTAATTAGGTATCGTTGATTGCGAAACCTGTGCCGTTTTTTAGAATTTGTCGAGAGCCCCATCAAATTTAGTGGCGAATCTTCTAAAAGTGCAAAATAAGAAACAGATTTGTAAAATCAACCTCACTGCCCTTCCGAATTTCCGATGCTTCATATGTAGTATATTCAATGCTTCGTATGTGACGTATTCAGTGCTCCATATGTGATATATTCAGTGCTTCATATGTGGTCTATCCAGTGCTTCATATGTGGTCTACCCAGTGCTTCATATGTGCTCTATTCAGTGCTTCATATGTGACCTACCCAGTGCTTCATATGTGATCTATTCAGTGCTTCATATGTGGCCTACCCAGTGCTTCATATGTGACGTATCCAGTGCTTCATATGTGATATATTCAGTGCTTCATATGTGGTATATTCAGTGCTTCATATGTGACGTATCCAGTGCTTCATATGTGGCCTATTCAGTGCTCCATATGTGGTCTATCGGAAGCCAATGAGAAAGTTAATGGGGAAGCCAATGGGGAAGCCAATGAGGAAGCCAATGGGGAAGCCAATGAGAAAGTCAATGGGATGTAGAGAATCCGTTATCGTTATTCCAAGCTCTTCTTCATAACAATTCGATAGGGCGTTTGATAGGGAGTTTGATAGGGAGTTTGGTAGAGAGTTTGGTATCGAGCTATAAAGGATGCTTTCTATCGAGCTAATTAGCATGTACGAAGCATACAGTATGTACAGGTAAGCTCGATAGGGAGTTTGGTAGGGAGTTTGGTAGGGAGTTTGGTAGGGAGTTCGATAGGGCGTTTGGTAGGGAGTTTGGTAGGGAGTTTGGTAGGGAGTTCGATAGGGCGTTTGGTAGGGAGTTTGGTAGGGAGTTTGGTAGGGAGTTCGATAGGGCGTTTGGTAGGGAGTTTGGTAGGGAGTTTGGTAGGGAGTTTGGTAGGGAGTTCGATAGGGAGTTCGATAGAGCGTTTGGTAGGGAGTTTGGTAGGGAGTTTGGTAGGGCGTTTGGTAGGGAGTTTGGTAGGGAGTTCGATAGGGAGTTCGATAGAGCGTTTGGTAGGGAGTTTGGTAGGGAGTTTGGTAGGGCGTTTGGTAGGGAGTTTGGTAGAGAGTTCGATAGAGAGTTTGGTAGGAAGTTCGATAGGGCGTTTGGTAGGGAGTTTGGTAGGGCGTTTGGTAGGGAGTTTGGTAGCGAGTTCGATAGAGAGTTTGGTAGGAAGTTCGATAGGGCGTTTGGTAGGGAGTTTGGTAGGGAGTTTGGTAGGAAGTTTGGTAGGGAGTTTGGTAGAGCTTTTGGTAGGGAGTTTGGTAGGGAGTTTGGTAGGAAGTTTGGTAGGGAGTTTGGTAGAGCTTTTGGTAGAGAGTTTGGTAGGAAGTTCGATAGAGCGTTTGGTAGGGAGTTTGGTAGAGCGTTTGGTAGAGCGTTTGATAGAGCGTTTGATAGGAAATTCGATAGAGCGTTTGATAGAGAGTTTGATAGGAAGTTTGATAGGGAGTTTGATATCGAGTCATGAAGAGTGCTTTCTATTGAACTAATTAGCATGTGCTATGAAGCATGTATGAAGCATACAGTGTGTATGAATAAACAGGTAAATCGATAAACAGAGATGAACAAAGATTCAAAACAAACGTTGAATTAGAATCGAAGAATTCATGAATGGGACGATTATGAGCACAGTGAGTACAGGTGCGTTGAGACATGAAAAAGAATCGTAAAAAGAGATAAAGATTGATATATACGCGTACAATGAAGGTAATGACAGGTGCAGGTATGTACGGATAAACAGATAAACAGGTAAGAAAATTTCAATCGTCGATCAGATGATTTTCGGTCACCTGATGTACATACAACGACTTCAATGAACCGTAAAAATCAGAATGATAGTTGAGGCGAAAGAAAAAGGAATGATGATAGTGTAAGCGGGAAAAAACGACTTGCACGGGTCAACGCAGCGAAAAAACATAGTGCGAGATCGAAAAAGTTTTGATGTTGAGTCACGTGGTGAAACCCTTGGCAACCAACGATCAGAATAAGCCGCTATTTCAGTACTATATAGACATATTAGCGTGTGCAGAAAGGTATCGAATTCTTGGCATCGCAATTGTCGCGCCCCTCAAATTTACTATTGAATTCAGACATTCTTGATATCTCGAAACCTTCGAAGCCTATTTTCGTGTTCAAACAGCAAGTAAAAATGAAGCTATTCAAAAGCACTTACTGATCTGTCAAATAGCTATGTCTCGCACACTGAACTCATTCATTCGCTTCAAAATAGTACGCCTTCTACTACTACACTGACGCCCTCTAGCTATCGTCGAAGAGGTTCACTGTCATTCTGATATCGTTTATAATATACAAGAGAATCTATTTATATATCATTCGTCGTGCAAGCCTCAGTTTCGACTCAAGAGCGTCCTTCGAAAGATCTTTTCAGTCGCTGAAGACTCTCTAATTACATATCTGAAGCAACAGTCATGAATCATGCAGAAAGAGATGATGTGATTTCTATGAAAGAAGTGAGATATACATGTTCATAGATTCACGATATTCAGAATTCTGAAAAAGAGACACTGAAGTGAAAAGAGAGAACAGCGTGTTGACATCAGACAGAACAATGAGCTGCGATTAAACTGAATTGCCGACCTGTTGCAGCTGACGGCTGAACAGCTTGTCTTCATCGATGAAACTCTGTTCAACGAGACTACGAGGTGACATCAGCAAGTCTATGCATCGATTGATGAATCAGCTCGCTATCAAGTCTCTAGAAAGAGAGAGCATTTCTGAAGCTTCTTTCAGCATATAAAATCGATGACTATCTATTCTGTATCGGTATTCGTGAAGGCTGATTCAATGGCGAAGCCTTGACTTTGCGAGCAGCGTCTGCTTTGGCTTTGCCAGAAGATTTATTCGATCTAGATGAGATGCTTGAGGGGATGAGTGAATTCTCCAGAGATAGGTTCTGACTTCGACGTGACGACGGCATGATGGCTTCGGGGGTCGGAAGAGAGGGGGGCTACAAGGATGTTAGCACTGTGAAACGTTTGAACAGCTTCATATTTACCTGTTTGATTGATTTTTCTAAAACGAAAGCGTTGAAGGTTTGAGAATGTCAAGAATGTCTGAATTCAATAGTAAATTTGGGGGGGGGCGCGATGCCAAGGATTCGATACCTTTCTGCACACGCTAATATCATGGTAATAAGGTACGATAGTAATTTATGTCATGGTAAATCGTGTCACGAGACGGGATTTTACATCATGGTTAGCAAATATCGTAAGGGCAAAGCAAGTTGTCACCCAACCCTAGAATTTAAATGAGTCTACTTGAACGTGTTGCGGTTGATGGTGGGATCTATTCAATTGGAGAGCATGCGACGCGTAGATGATAGATCCTGAATATTGCGAAATCGGCCCGTTCATAGCTAAAACCTATCACACGGTTCTTTTTTAAGGTAGCCCTGACGGACACGTCCCAATTGGGAGAAAACAGCTAGAACGTCTTCCCAGTGTCTCAAGATCTGTCGTCCGCATGGAATTAACCAGCGGTAAGTGCGTCCCAAATTCTGCAGGCAATTGAGCATCAAGGGACGAAGTAGATCAAGCAACGCTTCCCAAGGAGTCGATCGTTTGTGTGGAGGCAGTGTAAAAATATCGTTGTAGCGGCTTTGCAGCGGGAGAAATGAACATTAGTGATTATCAACGAACAACGGAGCGATGTCAAGACTCGAATCTCGAAATCGAATGACGCAAGCTACAACAGGGTTGTTGGCTCCATGTAAGAGGACTCCAAGCTCTCGATCGATACATTCTGGTAGCAGAGCGGAGGATCGGTGATGGATTCATTCAATTCTTGAGCATCATTTCAACAATTAAGACAGGCGTCAGTGATCAGCGTGAATATACATCCTGATTTGCAAGTGAGAGAGAAATCGTGGAATAGAACATGCAGATTCACACCGAGTCGGAATTCTAAGGCAAACGCAGAAGCGTTATCCTCGGAACCTGGAATACCGTTGTACGAGTTCAAAGCATCTTTCACAGCCTCCCTAGTAGAACCTTGGCCAGAAAAGGGCGTTCCCTCACATGTCAGGTCTGGGTAGAGCAAAGCACTGAGAGCCGGTCTCTGGATAAACGCGACCTGATTCAACATGGTAGCAGTGTTATAAAAACACTTCTGTTCAAGTTAGCACAGAAACGCGTTATTAAGTCGCGATCATCCATACTTCACTACTGTCCACCTTGTTCATAGGGTATCGAACAATGCGATTGTGAATAATTTGGTGTTACTAGCTCACAAGCTCTCGTAGCCTCAAGTTAGCATACAAAAAACACATCTTCCCTTGAACTTCCATTCCTCACGCGGATCTTGAGGCTTGTTGATCGCTCGGCCATCCTTCAGTCTGAGATCTGTCAGCATGAGGACCAAAAGGAATACACGCAACAAGCTAAATACACAAGCATTTTTTGGTCAATCACCAGCATGTACATGTCCTCACATCCATGGCTCTATTCACACGCCCTTTAATCCAGAGGCTACGACGGGAATGACTTATACCGAAATCAGTCGCCAGATCCACGCAACGACCCAGGCGTTCGGGGCTGCGACGAGGTGTCTTGATGGTACCCACACAGTCAACGAGAACAATGACGTAGAGGTGGCTGCCCGATCAGAAGAAATCGACACCTTCGAGCTTAGGGAGTTGGAGCAGTGTGTGGCCCATTACGATGAGATGTTCCAAGAGTTTGAGAGCGTTGAGGAAAATATCATTCTGTTGACAAGCGAGAAGGTTGATGCTACAGCAGATGACAAGGAAGATATTACAAAAAGGATTGAGGCAATAGCCAAGAAGATTCACATCAGGCAGGCAAGCACGAATGCACTCATAGACTCCTTTATATGCGCCGTTCAATTCTTTAACGTGGAAAAGAAATTTAATTTCATGATGGAGGGCTTTGAAGAAATTGCACGTCAGCACGAGACACGCCACAGAGTGGACTCGCCCCCGCCACCTTCGCCAACTCTGACGCAAAAGTTCAATGATCCTACAAAACTTCTCTTGGAAGAGGCCAGAGAAAGAAAGGAGCCGAGACCACGCAAACGACTTAGTATAGAGGCGGCCATGCTTTCTATCAAGCGGCAATGCAAGCTTGCGATCAAGGATATTCAAGTAGTGAACAAGTCCGTCAATTACGGATATTGTCCTTCGGTTCTTACAAGCAACGTCGTTACACCACGCAGCGATACTCTAGCAGATATACCGGAGAACGTTCGACGAGCATTATGTGACTTCGAGTTTGTCTACGACGAGATCGTCGATTCGAGAGAAAAGACAACAAGGCTGCGAGACCACGTACGCTGTACCATGATGATATGGGTAAGCACGGGCAAAGACGCTTGGGAGTATGGCAAAACGCACATTCATGAATTCCCGGATATGAGATATTACGAATACTTGAGGGTTGAGCTAGGCGCCTTGTACGTTGTGTGGTTGCGTGAGGAAGCAACGATCCTCCGTTATTGCGAAGATAAAGGGGGTCCTCAGAGCCTAGGCTTGACTCCAAAGTTAGAAGAAGCTTTGGACATTCGTAACCAGACATGGGAGGGGGTCGAGAAAGACTGGGAGGCAAGCTCCCAAAAATTGAAGACCTTCTTAAGCTCAGTGGAGGATATGGTAAAACAGCTAGAAGGCATAGATATAGAGCTAAAGATGGAGACCCACGAGTCTGGGGATGATTGGTGGAAGGTTTTCATGCCCGAATGCAAGAGATCTTAGGTTTTCGAGTGCCCCGAGCGCGAAAATCCGTCCTACTTTCCGAACATGGTGTCAAGCCAGGATGACACATTTGCAACGGCTTCGCTCCTTGGAAATTCTTTTGCGCTTAAGACGTCCTTGAATTGGTGGATATCCTGGAGATTTTTCCCTCTCAAGGCTGTATCAAACTTCTCGACCTCGTCACTAGCCTCACGATGACGCGCTGAGAGGCTAATCTTGCTCGAGGTGACTGCCCCAGCTCTAATTTTGAGATACACACGAGCCTGTATTGGTCGTGATGTCAGCTTCCTTGTCCCAGACTGTCTCAAAGTTATGCTTCTGGAAAAAGCATGACAACGGTAAGAGGGTGCATACCGATGTTGGAATTCCTTTAGGCAAAGGTGGACGGACTCTATCATCTTCTTCGGATGCATGGCTTGATAAGATAAACTGGGGTGTTTGTCCAAAGATCCAGTCTTGAGACTACCGCCGTAGGCACTGTCAGTTAAAACCCAATGGGGAACTTTTAGTCACAGACTTCTGACCTTTAGTTCTTCAATTCCGTTATGTATCTCGGGAATTCTTACCAGCTCATCGTTGACATAGCCACTAACTTGATGGCTACACAAAGGGCTATAGCTAGTACCTGGCAGAGTGATCCCAGCTATACCCTCTTCGCAAATTTTGTACATATTAAAGAACGCTTCTACAACTTCAAACTGAAGTTTGGAAACAATGTCCTCCACAACACAGTCGGGTTTATTATACACGTTCCCAATAGGCGAGCGTACACTTTCCACGCCCCTGGCTTTCATAAATGGTTTCGCTGGAGAATTCAAAAAGCTGGATATTATCTCGAGATTTGGAGACGCAAGCAAACATGTTCCATGATGCAATGACCTTTGCCTTGTCAATTTATAGGCTGATCCTGAAACTTTCAGGGGAGCCACGTCTCCGGAAGCGTATGCAGTTGAATGCATATCACTAGGTTGAGGCCGCTTTCCTTCCGCAAGTATACCGCCCTGATCAATGACAACGTCATGTCTCTCGTTGACACGAGCTCGGGGATTGACTTTTCGGATTGCTTGCACTACCATCTCCACGTGTTTGTCGCGGGTAAACTCTTCTGTAGGACATATCACGCTATAGTTGACATTACCCTCATCGTGAAACACTGTGCCACCCCCAGATCGTCTTCTAACTAGCACTATTTTACTATGTTCGTGCTGTCTAAGGTGGTCTTGGGCCGGAAATGCAGGGTGATCTCGTACGAGCCTCAGGTCTGCCTCGAGCCATGGATTTTGATTTCTTCCGATGACTATACACGGTCTATTGACGTATAGAAAGAGAATTGTGGAGTCTGCCGGTGAGTTTTGCAGGAGAAAATGCTCGATAGAAAGGTTAGTATACGGGTCCCGACTGCGAGAAATATAAGTCTGGTATTTTGAGGTAGGCCTCGTGACTGATTCTCGAAATTGGGAGGCGCTGAGCGTCGACTGGTACTTGGTAAGAGGCCTTAGCGAAGAGAGCACTTGAAGAGTGTGTGTCTTGAATGGGGAAAACCTCAACTGATACATGAAATAATACTAGAAAGCTTGAACGACTGCTTTGGACGAGCGGAAGTTGACCCACAATTTGCTTAGTCACTGCGGAATTGCCCCGCCCTGAAAATTATCAACATGACGGACTTTAGATAATTCTGATCAAAAGTCTATTGTGAGACCAGACAACGACTCTCGACCTATTTGATCGTATGCTAAGTATTCAATCCTACAACGTTCAAGTTCCTAGGTCGTTAGTCGAAGCACCTAGCCTATTACCCTACTTATCGCATCTCATTGGTCCAATATCTCTGAACTATTCGGCCGGGAACGCTCGCCTTAGAAATCACCTTCTTCACCGCTTTGGGCTCCAGCTCCCAGAACATTACTTACTCGTTCGAAGAAGCAGCGACCAGTTGATCGTACCATACCGCCGAGCCCAACAATAACATATGGAAAACTTAAGAATGGATTGCGCCTTCTTCGGGGCTCAACTGATATCAACCTTCTCACTCACAACCTGAGTATCCACTCATAACACTAACACTCTCACTTCACCAGCAAAGCATTAAGATCGAGCTATCTGTATCAAACCCATCTCCAAATCTCCTGTTTTCAGTTTTCTACCCATAATCTCACCACCTGTCAGCATCATAAAGCACAGCATGTCGACATTCGGGCAGCACTTCAGGGTCACTACGTATGCCTTTTCCTACCCACGGTTCAGAAGCATAAGCTAACACCTAGAAGCTACGGGGAATCGCATTGCTTGTCGGTGGGATGTATCGTCGACGGCTGCCCTCCAGGCTTGAAGCTTACAGAAAGTGATATTCAGCCTCAACTCACTCGACGACGCCCTGGTCAAAGTGCACTCACTACCCCTCGAGACGAAAAAGACCGGGTACAGATCCAATCGGGTACAGAGTTTGGCATAACATTGGGTACACCTATAGCATTGATGGTCAAGAATGAGGATCAACGCCCGAAGGACTATGGCGGAAACACCATGGACAAATTCCCAAGACCAAGCCATGCGGACTATACGTACTTGATGAAGTATGGTGTCAAGGCAAGCAGTGGTGGAGGAAGAAGCAGTGCAAGGGAGACACTTGCCCGTGTAGCCGCTGGGGCTATAGCAGAAAAGTACTTGGCGGTCGCTCACGGCGTTGAGATAGTTGCATTTGTTTCATCTGTGGGTCAAGAGCATCTGTTCCCTCCTACACTTGCGAATCCCACCGCCGCTACAAACCCTGCCTATCTTGAGCTTCTAAGTAAGATCACCCGTGCAGACGTTGACTCGTTTTTACCTGTTCGCTGTCCGAACAAGGAAGCTTCGGACCGCATGGCCGAAATCATTGCAGCACACCGAGACCGGAATGACAGTATTGGCGGTACGGTGACATGTGTCATAAGGAAGATGCCTGTTGGGCTAGGCGAACCATGTTTCGACAAGCTGGAAGCGGTTCTGGCCCATGCTATGCTAAGCATTCCATCGACAAAAGGCTTTGAGATCGGGTCCGGTTTTGGCGGTTGCGAAGTACCTGGATCGGTCCATAACGATCCATTCACCCATTCTGCTACCTCTACATCCAGCAAGGTCGGCGGTGAACGCGTCCTAAACACCAAAACCAATAATTCTGGTGGGATACAAGGCGGCATATCAAATGGAGAGAGCGTGTATTTCCGTGTGGCGTTCAAGCCGCCTGCAACGATCGGCCAATCGCAAAATACCGTTACCTATGCCGGTGATTCGGATGTCCTTGAGGCGAAGGGGCGACATGACCCCTGTGTAGTCCCCCGCGCGGTCCCCATTGTGGAAGCAATGGCGGCATTGTCGATCATGGACTCCTTGGTTTCGCAACTTGGAAGAGTTGCTTGTAAGGCTGGACTAGCGAAAGTCATCCAAGAAAAAATTCTCCAAGTGGAGAAACCGAAGGACCAACCAGCTCATGATGGCGTTCCTGAGGTGACCATTCCGAATGGAACGTCCAATGTACCACCCGCCGTTTGACATTGAGGACTATCGGTAAAGAAGCCTCAAATAGATATTATCTTAGCCATTCCTATTGTGTATAAATGCATGTTGCGCAAGTGAGTTTCAGTAAAACTGGAGTTGACTACCAATAGGTTATCCTACTGACTAACAAGATTTATATTAACCAACTTGTAAAATATTTCATCTAATGATCTAGCTAAGTACAAATCAATCGCATCTTCTTCTAAGTGGCTTGGTTTTCTATCAGCAACAGATTGATACTCACTAGCGTTCTCCTAAGCTTGTTTTCTTTGCTTCTCTTGAACTGGCTCTTAGCAAGTCCTGCGTTTTCTAGTCCCTGCTATTCTCTCTTTCAACTGAGTTCTGTACCTCTAATCCTTTCCTCGTGTTGAGAATGTTCTTTCGCCTACCAACCAGTCATCTACAAGATTATATCTCAGAACATACCTCTTCGTTAGGATTCCGATGACGGGGAAAGGACGGACAGGAAGATCGCCTAAGTCGGTTCCCTCATACGCAGGAATACTAGAGGCAACAATTTTGTCGGAATATATGGGGTTGGTGATGACAGCGTCAGATTCAGCGTGAGGAATGTAAGCTATATAGCAAGGGGAAGGGTGCGGACAGATGTTGGTGGATGTGGAGATTTGACACGCAGGGATCTAGATATAGGAGGAAGCATTGACGAGAGATGGAAAGACGACGAGAAATCGACGTGAAACCTCTAGTAGTGAGAAAGGTTGAATGGTCATTCGACTGCTTGCATACTAGCAAATGATAGGTTGTAATAGTACACGTAATATCAGAACCCTCGATGACCCTCAACGACTTACTGATCCAACTTTACTGAAGGTGCTGATCCTGCCCTTCGCCATGTCTTCATTTGATCAGTCAATATTGTCAACCATCCCGAAAATCCACGATAAGCAGCACGTGATTCCACCAATGGCGCAAAAGCCTCATAACAGAGCCCTTGTAACTGCTACTTGCCACAACCGTCTTACATCATTACATGCCAGTCTCACGAAAATAAATACCTCACCTCCGTTCCTTCCTCCTTTCTCTCCAAAACAAGACCCATCGTATTGCTCCAAGTGACTCCTCCCTCTAAGGAATTATCGAAACGCAGAGATACCTTTCGTAAACACACGAGCTTTTGAAGGAAGAAGTTCTACGAAGATGGCAGACACCAGCGCGCCACACCATTACAAATTCAATATTACGATGACCTGCTCTGGCTGTTCCGGCGCTGTGGAGCGTGTGCTTAAGAAGACTGAAGGTTAGCTCGCCCTTTTCTCTCCCCCATTTGCCCAACAAAGCCTATCTCTTCCACTCCACATCCCTCCCTTTGTTCTCCCCCTCCATCCTTTCCCAAACATCCCTCCCCGACCCCATCCCGCCAATGCATAACCACACCACTGACTCCCCCCACCTCCCCACAGGCGTCAAAACCTACACCGTCTCCCTCCCCGACCAAACCGCCGACGTGTACGCGGATGAAGGACTGGGGTACGAGACCGTGCTAGAGAAGATAAAGAAGACGGGGAAGGCCGTTACGGGTGGGGAAGCGGATGGGAAGGGGATGGATGTTTAGATTTTGGGGACGGGAGGGGGGAGCGTGAGGGTGTGGGGTATGGGGTGGTGTGTGGTGGGCGGATGTAACGATATTGAGGTACGAGGGTATGGTGTATGAGATGCATTGGGTGGAGTTTCCGGAGCGTGTCTGGGGTGGTTTCATGAGATCGGGGGAGGTCGAGCGAGTTCTAGGCATAGGACTTCATGGTGTATGACGGATAGGTACTCTAAAGCCAACTTCCGGAGGTAAGTTGTGCTTATGAACATCCAATAAGCCAGTTTTCATGGCTTTATATTTTCCATCTACCTCCCCGTCTGCATTCGCTCGGATGCTACACAAAGTCAAATTTACCCAACCGTACCAGAACTCGGCATCATCAACCCCCATGGAGGTATCCATTGCCCTCTGGCTCCATTCCATGCACGCTCCTCACCTCAACGTTCTTATCTTCATACTCCTCTACACTTTGCTCCAACACCCACAGCCTTCCCCAACATCTACCATCAGCACACCCCATTTCCCTTAACCAGCGCCAGCAAAGCAACATCGGTACCGCGGAGCTGAAGGTAGTAACAGCGGACTGCCCGAGTCAGGTTCCGCTGGCAAAGTGATCTTTTTCCCGGGCTGTTCTTTAAAAAAAAATGCTAGCTTTCGTACATCTTGGCTTGTGGATGCGTGGCTCGATGTCGGTGATGAGTCAAGTTTTGACTGGCTCCCCGTGTTGAATCAGGATACTCTGCGGGAGGGATTGAGGGAATCGATTAAAAGAGGTATAGAAGGTTTTGTTAGTGCTCTGGTGCCTAGATCTTCTGGGGGAGACATTGTTGAATTATAGTTTTGAGGCTTGTCCTAGGTACTTTACGG